>Ga0070728_10000216_pt1 | contig 132756 bp, 128 predicted proteins | sample tdDd471_FD_66723 | JGI IMG/M metagenome (GOLD analysis project Ga0070728, IMG submission 66723) | Marine sediment microbial communities from the Atlantic coast under amendment with organic carbon and nitrate - tdDd47.1 | ecosystem: Environmental > Aquatic > Marine > Coastal > Sediment... | reverse complement strand
ATCAAACTACTGCAGATCAAACTACTGCAGATCAAACTACTGCAGATCAAACTACTGCAGATCAAACTACTGCAGATCAAACTACTGCAGATCAAACTACTGCAGATCAAACTGCTGCAGATCAAAATATTATATCCTCTGAACTGATTGATAATGAAGCTGTAGTATATTTCTATCCTGATAGCAGTTTCCTCACAATTGAAGCAAAATCAGTCTTAGATGAAATCTTGGAAATCTTAAATAATAATGGAAACCTAGATGTTGCCATCACAGGTCATTGTGCATTTTATGGTACCGAGAAAGGCAGACAGGAGATTTCAACAGAGCGAGCACAAAGTGTATATTCCTATTTTACATCCAAAGGATGGACTCCTGATACTCAACCGGTACTGGCAGGGCTTGGTCTTGAAGAAATAATTACAAAGGATCCCGATAAACAGGACCTTAATCGTCGTGTAGAAATACTCATTAAGAGAAATTAAGAAGATTCATACTCAGCTTTACGGAACATATCAATCTATATATAATGAAGAAATTCGGGGCAATTTTTCTGTACCGTATAATCTTTAGTTTTTATTGTTCGAAGCTGCGAGTCTCTAGTTTTATAAGTTTTTTATGGAAGCGCACTGCGTTTACACATTTTTATTGTTCGAAGCTGCGAGTCTCGCTTCTCATCCCTGGAGGTTTTTTTGTTTTTAAAAAGTGTTGAAATTATGGGCTTCAAGTCTTTTGCAGATAGAACACGGATAGAGTTTTCCGGTGGAATTTCAGCATTGCTGGGACCTAATGGTTGCGGAAAAAGTAATGTAGTTGATGCGGTTAAATGGGTTCTTGGTGAACAGTCAACAAAAAATATGCGTGCTGAAAAAATGGAAGATGTAATTTTCAACGGCACAGAAACAAGAAAAGCACTGAATATTGCAGAAGTTACTTTGACAATAGCCAATGATGAGGGCATCCTGGACTTGGATATGCCGGAAATATCCATAAAAAGAAGACTTTTCAGAAATGGAGAGAGTGAGTATCTGGTTAACAATACTCCCGTCAGATTGAAAGAGCTGAGAGAACTATTCTTTGATACAGGTATAGGGAAATCCGCCTATTCCATTATGGAGCAAGGGAAAATCGATCAGGTACTCTCTAACAGACCGGAAGAAAGACGTTATCTTTTTGAAGAAGCTGCAGGCATCACAAAATTTAAAATCCGAGGAAATGAAGCAGATCGGAAACTTGCCAGAACTGAAGACAATATGCATCAGGTAGAAAATATACTTCGCGAAGTGCGACGGAATTATGACACTTTGAAGAAACAGTCTGAAAAGACATTAAAATATAGAGATTGCCGCAGTCGAATCTTTGAATTGGATATAGATATTCAATTATTAAAATTACAAACATTTAATAGAACAAAAGAAAACAAAATTACCCAGCTAAATGATAAAAAAGAGCTATTTCTGAAATTGAATAGTCAGATTGAAGGTATTAATGGAACACTTGAAGAAAACCAGGGACAAGTTACGACTATGGAATCGGAACTGGTCGAGTTTCAGAAAAAGCTTTATGGAATGGGACTTGAAAAAGAAAACCAGGAAAACCAGATCACTTTGCTACGTGAACAAATCAGTGAGATAGAATCATCTATTGCATCACTTAAGGCAAAAGAAAAAACTTTAAAAACAAAACTGAATCAAATTGCAACAGATAAAAAACAGAAAGAAGATACTCTGAACGAATATAAGGAAAGACTTGAAGAAGTAGATCGAAATATTCAGCGTTTGGAAGAAAAAATCACATCATCAGATCTGGCAATAAAAACGAATGAAGAAGAGATTACATCTCTTGAAAAACTGAATAATGATCTTGAAATAGACAGAGAACAGCTGGGAGATGATTTAAAAATCCTTACAGATGATATTGTAAACCAGTTGGATAAAGGGCTCAGGGAAACAGGTTTCTCCATTAATAAAAGAAATCAGATTGAACAAAAGATTTCAGAATTAGCTGGAACAGCACTGGTTCAGATCAGTGGCCGTATACAGTTGATTAATGATGCTATACGTGTCGGAGGGGATAGGGATAATACGCGTTTACTGGATAATTGCATAACAGTTCTAAATGATTCTTCAAGTAGCTTTCTTGAGTTTCAAAAGTTGTTTCACGAATATATCGATACTAATCCTGATTTTCTCGAAGAATTTTTAGCCCCAGAAGGGATCATTACCAGAAAAAGAGATATTGATCAGAAGATTGTTACCGTTCTTGAAAAAATAAAATTCAATAGAGAAAGAATCAAAAAACTCAATATTGAAAACAAACAGTTACTTCATAAAATTGATGAGTACCGAGTGAATCTGGAAGATCAGAAAGTGAACAGAGCCAAAATTTCTACACAAGTAGATGCTGTTTCAGAATCTGTTAAAGTTCTGGACCGGGAAAAAGAGGAACATGAGGCTTTTCTAAAACAGAATGGCAGCGAACTGGCTAATGATCATGAACGAATGAATGTTGTAAATTCAAAAATCAGCGATCTTGTAGACGCGGGGAAAAAGCTGATTGATGAGAAGAAATCAATCAAAAAGAATCTTGAGACACTGGAACAGGGGATATCTGCTAGAAATAAGAAACTTCAGGGAAAAGAGATTGAACTGAAACAGAAAGTCGAAAAAATAACAAAGATTAATGCTGATATCTCCAGATATAATATCGATCTGGCTCAACTTGAAACGGAAATTCAAAATATGTATATGAATTTCAGAGATAAGAACTCTAGAGAGCTGGAAGAATACAGCGATCGAATAGAAAAAATCAGCAAACCGACTTCAATTATTAAAGAAGAATTGGCTGCGGCAAAGCAGGAATTGAAATCTATAGGTCAGGTCAACCTCATGGCTCCTGAAGAGTTTATAGAAGTTAAGGAAAGATATGATTTTCTGAACGGGCAGCTTGAAGACCTGAAAACTGCCAAAGAAAACCTTATGGAGATAACTAAAGAGATAAAAAGTGAATCTGAAATTCTTTTTCTGAAAACCTACAATGAAATAAGAAAAGAATTTCATGAAATGTTCCGTCGTCTTTTTGGTGGAGGACGGGCGGAATTAAAGCTTGTTGATCCCGATAATATTCTTGAATCAGGGATTGAAATATATGCACAACCCCCTGGTAAAAAGCTTGAAAATATATCTCTGCTGTCAGGAGGGGAGAAATCTCTTACAGGTGTAGGATTATTATTTGCAACCTACCTTATAAAACCTTCCCCATTTTGTATTTTGGATGAAATTGACGCAGCCTTAGATGAAGCGAATATTCAGAGGTTCGTCAATGTTCTGGTTGAGTTCGGTAAAAAATCTCAGTTTATTGTAATTACTCATAATAAAAAAACTGTAACTGGTGCAAAGACCCTCTTAGGTGTTACAATGCAGGAGTCGGGAGTATCAAAAATCATCTCAATAAGACTTGAGGATGAGGTTGAAAATGAAAACTCAAAAGTTGAAATTTAATTATAATATTACAGATCATATAGACCCTCATATAATTAAACTTTATATAATAATCTTAGTTGTTATTCTATTAACAGCTATTCTGGTTGCTGTTGGAGTAAATGTCTATCGATATGGAAGTGCCAGGACTGAGCTGGATAAACCTCAACTATACTCGGAGCAGGACATTTCTTCTATTTTAAAGTCACCTGGATTGATTGATTTTATAATTCCTGAATCTCTGGAATCAGGGGAAAGCGGATTTTCTTTATATCGTGAACCGATGAAAATGTGGCCTACTGAAATGGTTGAGCATTATATCATTCCACCGGATGAATTGGGAATCGAGAAGATTTCTCAGGAAAGTAAAAAAATTATAGAATTAAAAATGGAAGATATACCTTGAGAAGTTTTTGTAAATTTTGTGGTTTAATTATATTGGGAAGTATCTTTTCCGGATGTCAGACAACCGAACCAGAATTGATTGAGTCTATTTCTTTTGAGCAAGATAGAGAAATAGTTATAAAATCAACAGTTAAAATCCCCGTAGTGGAAATATTCATCTCTGCTCCTCTAATCAAAGAACCTGATATCTACTCTATTGATGCATCTGATATTCAGATTCCCGATGAAGAAGTACCACTTTTTTTTCCCGATGAACTGGAAGAAGATAAAGCTGTAAAAAGGGTTCCAATTGTAACTAACGTTGAAAATGTAGAAAGAGAGGATGACCCTCAGATTATAGTGAAGGATATTGCTGTCGCTTCTGTTGATATAGAAGATGTCTCGCAGGAAGTTGTCAGTACTGAAGAAAAAACTGCAGATACTGAAACTTTTTCTGAAAGTATACAAACGGAAAATAACAAAGAGATCATAATAATGCTGGATAAAGAGGGGTGGATATATGATGGTCTTTATCCATCATATATCGTAAAGATGAAAAGCAGAGAATTTACAGGTGACAAGACCGTTTTCATTTTTACTATTAGTGAAGATGGAGAATATATTCTGAAATTTTATTTACAGGATTTAAATTCCGGTCTTGAGGAAAGTGCAGATTACAATATTCTGGTTTCCAATCCTCTTAATCATAATGATGAACCGGTTGTTATTTATCCGGAAGAGGCAGATCCGGAAGTTGTTGTCGATTCATTTGAGCCCTCTGATTTGACTCTTGCTGTTGAAGAAGAAAATATTCCGGATATAATTTCATCTTTTAATCAGATTATTTCTGATACTGAGCCTTTAGATAGTCTGGTTGTATTGGACGCCTTTAATCTGCTGGAGCAGCAAGGTGGATATAGTCAATATCTAGTTGATCTTGCAGAAAGAAACTATCAATTTTATCCCTATAATAACATGAGCGCAGAAATGCTCTACAGAGCTGCTGTTGCAATAGAACAACCGGGTCCTCTACAGAATATTGAAAAAGCGTTGGCATTATTTAAACTTGTTAGAGATAATTTTCCCATTAGTATATTCTGTGATAAATCAGAAGAAAGAATCAGATACCTTGAGCGGCATTTCATGAAAATATACTGAGTTTAAACTATTGACACAGGGTGTCTATAAACTGTATAAAAACACTAAAACTTTTGGGACTGAATATTTAGAATGTTAGACCGTATTACGGATAAGCTTTCGGAAATTACCAGGCAGTTTTCTGGTAAAAACCGAATAAGTGAAAAAAATATAGAAGATGCTGTTAACGAAATCAAGATTGCTCTACTTGATGCGGATGTAAATCTCCGCGTAGTCAGGCGTTTTGTTAATAGAACAATTAAAGATGCCAGTGGTGAAAATGTTTTAAAAGCTGTTGATCCCGGTCAGATGTTTATAAAGATCGTTTATGACAAAATGGTCGCTCTACTCGGTGACAGTCGTCAGGAACTGGAACTGAAGGGACCAGATACCGTTTCTGTTATACTTTTGCTTGGTCTTCAGGGTGCCGGGAAAACTACTGCTGCTGCCAAACTTGCAAAGCGATTACTGAAAGAAGGAAGAAAACCTTTATTAGCTGCCTGTGATCTGGTTAGGCCTGCTGCTGTTGAACAGTTGTCGGTACTAGGTGAACAGATCGGTGTAGAGGTATATAAAGAAGAAACTAAAAATGCTGTTAAAGTTGCTAAGAATGCACTGAAACATGCTAAAAAGAAACAATATGATACACTAATTATTGATACCGCAGGTCGTCTGCAGATTGATCAGGACATGATGAAAGAGATTATAGCTATCAGGGAAGCGGTGAGCCCTGTTGAAGCTTTATTAGTCGCTGATTCCATGACCGGTCAGAATGCTGTTGATATTGCGGAAACTTTTGATAAAGAAGTTTCATTAACTGGTGTTATTCTTACTAAATTCGACTCCGATGCCCGCGGCGGTGCTGCTCTTTCCCTCAAGAGTATCACTGGGAAACCAATTAAATTTATTGGTGTTGGTGAGAAAGTAGAAGATCTGGAACCTTTTTATCCCGAGAGGATTGCATCGCGTATACTTGGTATGGGTGATGTTGTCAGTCTTGTTGAAAAGGCTCAGGAAACTGCAACGCAGGAAGAAGCAGAAGAACTTGAGAAGAAAATAGTGTCTGCGACTTTCACTTTGGAAGATTATTTGTTACAATTCCAGAAAATGCGTAAAATGGGCAGTGTCCAGTCTCTAGTTTCCATGATTCCCGGTATGGCCGGAAAGATTGGAGAAGGGGATATAGATGAAAATGCTATTAAACGAGAAGAGGCTATTATCCTGTCAATGACTTTCAAAGAGAGACGAAATCACAGGATCGTCGGTCCTCCTCGGAAAAAACGGATAGCTGCGGGGAGCGGTACTTCTGTTGCAGAAGTTAACCGTCTCATCAAAAAATTTGATAAAATGCGATTGATGATGAAAAAAATTGCAAAAAACAAGAAACTACAATCGCAGTTCATGGCTCAAATGGGCGGAATGTAAGTTTTAGGAGAATTTCGTGAGTGTAAAAATTAGACTTAAAAGAGTTGGTGCTAAAAAAAGACCATATTATAGAATCGTTGTTATGGATTCAAGAACAGCAAGAGATGGAAGAGCAATTGATGAAGTAGGATACTACCATCCAATCGAAGCTGAAGAAAAACAGGTCGTTTTAAAAGAAGAAAAAATCAGAGAGTGGTTCAGTAAAGGTGCCAGACCTACTGATACTGTTAAAAGACTTCTTAACAAAAAAGGAATTACCCTTAAATAGGGTTAGAGGTAATTGTGGAAAAAGATCTGGTAGAATATATCGCAAAATCTCTTGTTGATAATCCTGATGATGTAACTGTTAATATGATTGAAGGTGAAAAATCTACAATTTTAGAGTTGAGAGTTTCAGATGATGACATCGGAAAAGTTATCGGGAAACACGGGCGAATTGCGAAAGCTGTTAGAACTATTTTAAGTGCATCATCTACCAGAGATGGCAAACGATGTGTTCTGGAGATTCTTGACTGATATGGAAATGATCGCGATCGGAAAGATCCGGACATCACATGGAGTTAAGGGATTTGTTAAGATAGTCAGTTTTTCAGGTGAAACGGAACATTTTTTACAATTGAGTAATCTTTTGTTAAAGAAAGATAAACTTGAAAAGCTATATATAATAGAGGAAATTAAGCCGCTGGGAGATTCACTTATCATCAAATTTGATGGTATTGATACTCCGGAAAAAGCAAAGACTCTCTCAGGTTGGGAAATCTGGGTTCCGAGAGAAAATGCTGCTTCTTTGTCAGACGGAGAGTATTATCATGCCGATTTGGGTTTGTGTGATCTCTATGTTGACGGAAAAGTTATCGGTCATGTTAAATCTATTCTGGAAGGTGGCGGTGGAGAACTTTTTGAAGTTGAAAGAACTTCGGGAGAGATCGTTCTTGTGCCTTTCATAGATGAGTTTATTGGAGATATATCCATTGAAGATAAACGCATCGAGTTGAAAAATACCTGGATATTGGGATGAAGTTTACCGTTTTATCCTTATTTCCGGAAATACTTGAAGGTTTTTTTAATAGTTCGATAATGTCTCGAGCTGTCAAGAATAAGCTGATCGAGTATAATTTTGTTAATATCAGGGATTATGCTTTTGATAAACATAAGACCTGTGATGACGCTCCTTATGGCGGCGGTGCCGGGATGGTGATGAAAGCAGAACCTCTGGCACAGGCATTGGAATCAGTTAACGCCAGTAAACTGAGAACAATTTATATGTCGCCTTCGGGGAAAACGTTGAATCAGGAACTGTCTTTAGAGTTATCTAAAGAGGAAGAGATCGTTATTATCTGTGGGCGGTACGAAGGTATTGATCAGAGAATTATTGATCTCTATGTCGATGATGAGATATCTATAGGTGACTATGTTATATCTTCCGGAGAAATTGCATCTCTGGTTTTGATTGATAGTGTTTACCGCTTGTGTGACGGTGTAATAACCAGGGAATCACTTGAAGAGGAAAGTTTTCAGAACTCTCTTCTCGAGTACCCGCATTATACGCGACCGGAAGTATTTAAAGGATTAAATGTCCCCGCTGTACTTTTATCGGGCCACCATGCAAAAATAGTGAACTGGCGCTTAAAAAAACAGCTTGAAAAGACAATTGCCAATAGACCGGATTTGTTAAAAAATGGTAAATTAACTGGCAAAGCTGAAAAATTATTAAATGAAATGGTAATTCAGGAGGAAAGTCCTAATGGATATAATAAAATCGATTGAATCTGATCAGATTAAAGAGAACAGTGAAAACTTTAACATTGGTGATACAATTAAAGTTTATTACAAAATTATTGAAGGTAAAACAGAGAGAATTCAGGTTTATGAAGGTCTCGCACTTGCCCTGAATAATAGTGGTATTACGCGAACAGTTACTGTACGTAAGATGTCACACGGAGTTGGAGTTGAAAGAATCTTTCCTCTAAACTCTCCTAAAATTGATAGAATTGAAGTTTCCAGAACTGGTAAAGTAAGAAGAGCTAAACTCTACTACATTAGAGAAAGAGTTGGTAAGGCTGCTAAAGTTAAAGAACTTATCAGAAAAAAAACTGACAAGAAATCAACTGCAAAGTAATTTTATTGATAATTCAGTAATAAACCGGATCATATTTAATAGTATGGATCCGGTTTTTTTTTTATAAGTCAAAAAATTCCGGCAAAATAAGTAGATTAGCTCTAATTTTCCTCAGTTATAATAATTCCTGATGGTAAAGCATGAAAGTATCAGTTATAATAAAAAGTTGAAAATCTGTAGTAGAATTATTTTAGATTTACTCTTTACAGTTGAAATAATTTTTGTGATTTATTGTTTACATCAGGAAGGGATCATGAACATAGTTAAAGTTGAAGACTTACAAGTTGGAATGGAATTTGATGCATCAGTATATGTTGAAGATGATGTTCTACTTGTACCTGCCGGTGTTGCAATAAGAGAAAAAGATTTGAAGCGGTTGGATCAGTGGGGTGTTGAAGAAGTTCTTACCGATGGTAATCCTATTGATCACACACCTGCCGATATAAAAGCTGATTACGAATTCTTTGGATTGTCCGTTGATAGTAACTCTGTACAATTTTATAAAAATGCAGTTACTTTTCTAACTGATATTTTTGAACGTATATCCAAGAAAGAATCTTTTAATACGACGACGGTAGATACACTTGCCGATCTAATTATTAAATATGTCAGAGAGCAGAGGAATGAAACCATCAGTCTGATTATCTGTTCAAGTGCTGGAGATGGTTATGCAAAAAGCAGTTTGAACTGTGCTATTCTATCAGCTGTTATTGCAACTGCAACGGAAATGGATGAAAAGAAGATTCAAAATCTGGTTATCGGTGCTATGCTGCACGATTGTGGTATGCTGAGAATTCCCACATCAATAAGAAATAAAAATGGTAAGTTGAGTGAGTCCGAATTAAAGACTTTAAGAATGCACACACTCTATTCTTACCAGATAATGGCAAAAGAACTCTATTATTCTGAAGAAGTAGCTCAGATTGCATTGCAGCACCACGAACGTTGGAACGGTACTGGTTACCCTCAGGGGATCAAAGAAGAGGAAATCCATAATGAAGCCCGCATAGTGTCGGTCGCTGATGCTTTCGAAGCTATGGTTTGTGAGAGGCCGTATAGAAACTCAATGACAGGTTATTATGCCATGAAAAATATACTCAGCGATAATTCAAGACGATTCGATCCTTCAGTTGTTAAAAGTTTCATTTCCAGTATGGGTATATATCCTATTGGAAGTATAGTGCTCTTGAGTAACTCCAGTATTGGTCGAGTCCTTTCTGTTCATAGTTCAACACCGTTGAGGCCTGAATTGATGCTGCTGATTGATTCTGATGGAACAGAATATAAAGATGGGTCGGGTCTCATAGTTGATCTTCTTCAGGAGAAAAACTTATTTATATTAAAGGCTCTTGATGTAAAATCATTAGCTGGAAAACCGGCTTAAGTTTTAGGGATAATTATTTAGTTGAATAAAAGAAAGAAGGGGAGAGAGGGTGAAGCACTCGCTGTTACCTATCTTGAGAAAAAAGACTATCAAATTATAAAAAGAAACTTCATGTCTTATGCCGGAGAAGTCGATATTATATGTAGATATAGAGATGAAATCGCATTTGTTGAAGTAAAATATTGGGATTTTTACAATTTCGAAGATCTTGAATATTCAATTAATTTGAATAAAAGAAAGAGAATAGTAGAAACTTCCCGTTATTTTCTGTTAAAGTATCAGCAATATCGTGATTTCAGACTACGCTTTGATGTGATTTTTCTGTCACGGAGGACGGAAAAAATTCATCATCTAATCAATTGTTTTTAGGGAGATGGAGCTCCAATGATAAGAATTGCAAAACAGTCTGATCCGAAACGACTAAATGAATTGAAACAGAAAATTGATGATGAGAAGTATTTAGCTGTTGCTATCAAGCAAATTGCGGCCACTTTGACTCATGAAATTGTCAATATCAATGAGGAGAAGACATGAAAAACTCTGATGAATCTACTAAAAGTCCTGAAAGGACTAAAAGTAGATCTCGTCGAAGAAATGAAAGACGCAACAGAAACAGACAGAATAGGTTCAATATGGAAAAGAAAAGTGGTCCAGATTGCTCTATTTGTGAAAAACCTATCAGGGATGTTTCTGCTGCAATTACCGATGTTGAAAATGAAAAACCAGCTCATTTCGATTGTATTTTGAAGAAGCTTTCAGAAAATGAAGAATTGGGAAAACAGGAAAAAGTGATTTATCTCGGTAGTGGAATTTTTGGCGTTGTAAAAATAATAAATAATAAAAAATTTGAGATAATTAAAAAAATTCAATATGAAAATACTGAAGAGAGAATTGATTGGCGTAAAGATATGCGGTTCCAATTTCCTCAGAACTAAAGACCAAAAAAAAAGCCCCTGGGGCTTTTTTTTTGGTTAACTATTAATGATTAATAATAGGATTGTAATTCATCTAGTAATTGTAAGGCTTTCATTCTGACTACAGTTATATAACCATTTCTCGGATCTGCAATTGCAGCTATTTCTCTGAATACCTGCTCATCTTCTAAACCTTCATTGTCTTTGGCAATCTTCTGAATCGCAGATAAAGATGCATTTGCAAATGTATTGTCTTTTGTGTAGGAAGTTTGAGAATGCATTGTCCAGCTAATCAGATCAAGAACTTCCCCATTCTCATCGATGCCTGTTTTTGATAAAGCCAGAACTGCTTCTGTGAGTACCATAGTCTCATTTTCATTTCTGAAAATATTAAGTATGGAATCTCGTGAATTTTGACCACCGATCTCACCGAGAATCCTGACCGCTTCTTTTCTCACCATTGAGAAATTGTTTACGACTCGGCCGCCTTCAACAACTTTTTTATCAATACCTTCTGCTGAAAGATCACTTAGAATATCGATGATATCAATACTGTTCTCATCAACTTCTCCATTGTGAATCATCTCTTCGATATCCTGAATAGCAATAATTTTCATATCTCTATCAGGAGATTCTGCCTGGCTTCTTATAATTTGAGCTTTTACCGTGCTTTTCAGGTAAACATCTTCAATTGTTTGTTCAGAAGTGCTCTCTTGTGCCTGTACTCCGGTAATGAAAAATAAAGCACTTAAAAAAGCAGCTGCTATTTTTTTGATGTTCATACAATACCCCTTTACATTCGCTTTAATTGTAACTCTTAGATTCCCTAATCGCAAACTTTGTTACCAAATTGTTATTGTCCAGGTTTCATCAATCAATTCAAACTGAAATAAAATGGTTCTATCCTCTTCAATGTACATGTAAGCAGTGACATGTTCTTCATCTAAAAAGATAATTTCATCCAGTCTTGCACTCATTCTGCTAGGAACTACAACCCATTGGAAATAATCTCTTAAATCTTTTAGTTCCACAACACCTTTTAAACTGGAACTTTCAGAGATCTCTCTTAGATGTTCGGCACTTCCTACCTTTTCTATGTACTTTTCTGAAAGAAAATTTTTCCAACCATTAAAATTTTTCTTTCTAATCAACTGAGTTAGCTTTTTTATTAACTCTTCTATCTCATTAAAAGTCTTATTGTAAAGATCCTCAGAAACTTCGATGCCCTCTTTTTCAGTTGCTTCAGGCTCTTCTATTGTTACAACTTCCGGTTCTTCTTGTTTTACTTCCACAACTTCTTTAACAGGTTCCATAGGTTCTACGACCTCTTCTGGAGGAACTTCCGTTGTTTTGCATGAAAATAAAAATAATGCTGTCAAAGTTAGTAAAATTATTTTTTTCATATTTATAGAGAAGTCTATAATTTCATCTGTGAAAAGTCAAAACAATTTGACCCTTTCTATAATATAAAATATAGTTCATTTATGGTAAAAGCAGTATTTCCGGGGACTTTTGATCCTCCAACAAAAGGTCACATTAATCTTATACGCAGAGGTGCAGCGTTATTTGATTCATTAGACATAATTATTGCGGTGAACAATCAGAAATCACCTTTATTGTCACATGAGGAAAGATTAGCTCTAATCGATGAATCAATTAAAGGAATCCCAGGAGTCTCTGTAAGGCTTTGGGATCGTTTAATAGTCGATTATGCAGCAGAACATGATATCAGCGTTATTTTACGAGGTGTTCGGAATATGGCTGATTTCGGTTATGAATTTGAATTATCGATGATGAACAAACAATTAAATTCTTCGGTAGAAACAATTTTTCTTCCAACTGATCCCAAATATTTTGTTCTTCGTTCGTCTTCAATAAAAGAGTTGTTGAGCTTCAATGCAGACATTTCGGAGATGGTTCCCTCTCATGTAGAAAAACTACTGCGGAGTAAATGAGGGTTATTGACAAAAAAGATAGTATACGTTATTTTAATCACCGATATACACTGCGAAGTGAGGTAAGAGATGGCAGTACCTAAATATAAAACATCAAAAGCCAGAAGCAGGAGAAGACGATCCATTAACATGAAAATGGGTGTCGATACTCTTGTGTCATGTACTAACTGTGGCAATAAAATTATGCGTCACAGAGTGTGCCCTAAATGTGGTTTTTATAGAGGGAAACAAGTTATTGAGCTTGAAGAAATGGCTTAATAGTTTATCAAGGAGATAATAAATGGACGAATTATTTGAACAGTTAAAAGGTCTTATAGCTGACAAACTGGAAGTTGATGCAGAGAAAGTTTCTCTCGATTCAAGATTTAGAGAAGATTTGGGTGCAGACAGTCTGGACACATATGAGCTTCTTTATGCAATTGATTCAGAAATGGGTGTATCTGTACCTGATGAAAGAGCTACAGAATTTGAAAAAGTTTCTGATGCTTTAGATTTTATCAAGGCTGAAAAAAGTAAATAATTTACCTTGTGAATCCAATAAAGAAAAATTTCCCTGTGATGACACCAGTTGTCTCGTCAAAAAGACGAAGTGATCTTCGTCTTTTTGAAAAACAGGCTGGAATAAGGTTCAGAAGAATAGATCTTCTGAACCTTGCATTTACCCACCGATCCTATGCTAATGAGTATTCTCAAAAAATAGATAATAATGAAAAATTAGAATTCCTTGGTGATTCAGTACTTGGTATGGTTACAGCGGATTATTTAATTAATCTACTTCCTGACAAAATGGAAGGATTTCTGGCAAAAGTTAAATCTTTTGTAGTCAGTGAAGAGAGTTTGGATTTTCTGGCAAAATCAATAAATGTTGATCAGTATCTTCTTATTGGTAAAGGTGAAGAGAATTCCGGTGGTAGAACAAAGAAAGCAATACTTGCAGATTGTATGGAAGCAATAATCGGTGCCTATTATCTGGATACAGGATATAAGGAAGTGAGCAAGTTTGTTCTGAAACTACTAGTCCCGGAAATAAACAAAGTCCTGGAAAATCGTCATAAAAAAGATTATAAAACTATGCTTCAGGAATTTGTACAGAAAAAGTTTCATATATATCCCAAATATACACTGGTTAAAAAATCCGGACCAGATCATGACAAAACATTCTGGATAGAAGTCTCTGTCAAGGATAAGAACTTCGGACCGGGGCAGGGTAAGAATAAAAAAGAAGCAGAGCAGAATGCTGCTTCAGAAGCATATCATTATTTTTCCGACACTCCGGATAGTTTTAAATAGATCTCTTTTGCAGCATTCTTTAGCATATTCACTTCATTCTTTTCAGGATTCTCCAGAACAATTTCTAGCAAAATACTGAGGATCTGACCCATTAGCTTTCCCTGAGGGATTTGAAGATCTGTTTTTAGTATATTTCCATCAATTTTTAGATCTTTGATTGTAAAGGCATTCTCCTCATTCATTATTTTTGAGATTCTTTTTTCAAATTCATTTAGTAAAGTTAGAGATTCATTGTGATTTGTCATTGAAGCGAGATCTGCTTTTTGCAGAATAAGCAGGTCATCTATTGAATCAACACCGACACGGGCTATAAATCTTCTTATTGCTGCATCTGTCCAATTCTTTTCATAATAAAACATATGGTTTTTTATTAAATGACAGATTTTTCCAATATCTCTGTTCGGGAATTTCAGTTTTTTCATCAGCTTTTCCGCAAGCTTAGCAGAAACATTTTCATGATGATAAAATGTGGGAGTCCCATCATCCTTGATTTCCATAACAGAGACTTTTCCAATGTCGTGAAATAAACCTGCGAACCTTAGAATAATGCTCTCTTTAGGGCAATGATCGCAGGTGTAGAGGATATGGTCGAATACGTCGAAATTATGTCTTTCTCTTTGAGTTATACCTTTACACTTGACTATATCATCAGAAATTACAGCCAGCAGTCCTGAATCATAAAGAAGGTTCATGGTTATCGAAGGTTTATCAGCTTTCATTGTTTTAACCAATTCATCATATATGCGTTCTTTTGAGACATTTTTGAATTTTTCAATATTTTTACTAATTGCCTGGAAAGTATCCTTATCAATCTCGAAGTTTAATTGTGCTGCAAATCTACAGGCTCTTAAAGGTCTGAGTCCATCTTCCTGAAATCTTTTATGAGGATCACCAATGGCTTTAATTGTCTTTTTTTTCAGGTCGAAAAGGCCGTTGTTCGGATCAATCATTTCCTCTCTAAGAATGTCATAGGCAATGGAGTTTATTGTGAAATCTCTTCTTTTGAGATCTTCATAAATATTTGATGTAAATTCAATTGAATCAGGCCTTCTTCCATCACTATATTTTCCATCAACCCGGAAAGTTGTGATCTCATATGCTTCCCTTTTGAATAAAATAGTAACTGTTCCGTGTTTAATTCCTGTGGGGATGACTTTATTGAAAATTTTCATTATGTCTTCCGGATAGGCATCTGTTGCAAGATCATAGTCTTTTTCTTCAAGACCGAGCAGTTGATTTCTGACGGCACCTCCGACGAGGTAGCAGCAGAAACCGTTTGTATCCAATATCGATGCTATCTTTTTTAGATCATCTGTTAATTTTATTGTCATAGTTCAAAAAATAACGCTTATTTTTATATATAGTCAAGCTTTCGTAAAAAAGCTTTGAGCAAAAAAAATGCAGCCATATGGCTGCATTTTTCTGAATATGTAGATTACTGAAGTAACTGCATAACCATCTGACCCTGCTGATTTGCCTGCGCAAGCATTGCATTTCCAGCCTGGCTGAGAATCTGGTTTTTGGTGAAATCAACCATTTCAGATGCCATATCAGTATCTCTGATAAGAGATTCTGCGGCCTGAAGGTTTTCAGCACTGATATCAATTCCCTGCATAGCCATTTCAAGTCTGTTCTGATAAGCACCGAGATCTGCTCTCTGTTTATTAACCATTCTCAAAGCACCATCAAGTACTCCAATGTTCCGGTTAGCCTGATCAGCTGTAGAAATTGACATAACATTTCCTGTACCGATCTGCTTCAGTCCCAGCGAACTTGCAGTCATTGTACCAATGAATACTCTTTCTCTCTGATCCATGTTTGCTCCGATATGGAACCACATTGATCCAGTTACAGTATTTTCCCCAGTATCTTTTGCAAATCTTCCTGTCAGCATATTCATACCATTGAACTGAGCATGAGATGCAATTCGATCTACTTCGTCAACAAGTTGAGATACTTCTACCTGAATCTGCATTCTATCTTCTGAGGAATAAATACCGTTTGAAGATTGAATAGACAATTCTCTGATTCTCTGAATAATATCTGTAGTTTCCTGCAGATTACCTTCAGTTGCCTGAATAAAAGATACACCGTTAGCTGCGTTATCAGAAGCCTGGTTGAGTCCTCTAATCTGTGATCTCATTTTTTCTGATACTGCTAAACCTGAAGCATCATCTCCAGCTTTATTGATTCTCATTCCAGATGAAAGTTTTGCCATGTTAGAACCAATTCGCCCAGTAGAAATACCTAAATTCCTCTGTGCATTTAAAGCGCTCATGTTGTGATTAATGATCATTTAATCCTCCTTGAATAATAAGTGGACATCCTTGTCCAACACTTTTTATTCTCGGTATTTAAAAATAATGCTTAATAGAAAAAGATTTTTTTTTTGTGTTATATTATTAAAATCAATTAATTAAAGGTTTTTTATGACAGGAATAGTGGTAACCGGCGGAAATGCGCCAGAATTCAAATTTATTAAAAAATTTATCTCCAATGCCGATTTTATAGTTGCTGCTGATTCAGGTTTGGATACTTTGCATTCTTATGGTATAGAGCCGGATATTGTTATTGGAGATATGGATTCTATTAAAAATCCTTCACTTTTACAAAAAATGGATCCTGGCAAAATAATTAGATTCCATAAAGATAAGGACTATACCGACACTGAACTTGCTCTCGATTATCTCGATCGTGCGGGGTATCAAAAAAAAATTATAATTGGTGGTGGTGGAGGGCGACTCGATCATCAGATAGCCTTGTACTCCCTATTTTCCCGTAATAAATCGCCTGACATGTGGATTACCCCAAATGAAAAAATATTACTTGTTGAAAATGATTTTTCCATTAGTATTAAAAAAAACACAATTGTATCACTTTTTCCAATATGTTCTGAAATATGCCGAATGAAGAGTAGTGGATTAAAATGGGAACTCAACGGATTGGAGTGGACTATCGGTGATAGTGGAATTAGCAATATTGCACTAAATGACACTATACTTATTAATATGATTAGCGGGAGATTGATAATGATTATTCCTTTGAGTAAACATTAGATTATATGGAAAATAAAGTATCAGTTTTTGAACAATTAGCTTCTTCTCTGCCAATGGAGGAGAGGAAGTCATTATTGCAGAAAATCAGTAAAAGCCTGAAATTGCATGAGAGTTCAGAGGATTACATTAAAAAAGAAGTTCCCAGAAAAGATCTTGAAGCGAAAGTCCGTAAAGATATTAACAGTAGTAGTTGGTTTGAAAGATTGATTCTAAAAATCTATTCATTTTTTACGGGAAAGAGTCCAGTTGATTATTTTCTGAAAAGAGAATTACACCATTTAAAAAAAAGGCTTAACTCGGCCACAGGTGTTTCATATTTCGATGGTGAAAATAAAAAATTATCTGACAGACTCCCTTCAGAAATATACTCTCTTTATATTCTTGCAGCCCCTCTGAGAAAGCTATTTAAAATAATCTGGTACGATACTGATTTTATAGAAAATGTCTATTCCAATCTGATTACAGAAATAATTCATACGAATAAGGGAGAGATCTATGATTTTGTTTCTCTAGAAGAGATGGAATCTATTTTTGCTGCAACAGGTGAAAAAAATCAGATAAGGAAAAAGCTGATAAATAGAATCAATGAATACTTGAATTCAGTTCCCGATAAAACGATTGCAGAGATTAATGAAAATTTCCTTCCCTTTTATTTCGGTAAGTTCTTTGTACTTTTTCCTTTTAAAAATGTCTTGAATTCATTTGGTTGTTCTGTTTCAGATCTTGTTGAGTTTAGATCTCCTGAATTTAACGCTACTGACTTTTCTCTTGTCATAGATCGATTGGAACATCTTTATTATGCTCTTACTCTTTTTGGTATGATCGATTGGAGTGATGAATATATTGAAAAAGTCGCAGGTGCATTTCTCAATACTCATGAAAAGGTTGACAGAGAATTATTTGATGAAAAACTTCTTGTTATTAAAAATGAGATAAAAGCTTTAGATATTGGGATAAAGGATTTTTTAAAGAAAACCCCTCTCAATAATATCATAAAATATATCAAAAATGACAGCTATTACGAACTCGTCTTTAAAATACCCAAACCGGATTTTTTTGAGTTTTACAGTTCAACATTGAAATTGAGAATTCTTTCGGGATTTTCTCTAATATTTCAGGAAGTTCGAAAACAATATATAACTACTTCTATTGAGAGGATTTTTCTCGGATATAAACTCTATCAGTTAAATGGATATAGGGAATACAATAATTTTGATCATAAAGAACTCAATGTTGATTATTTCAAGCATATATCTTCTCTGATGTTGATAAATAACTTTTTTACACAGTATTACAAAGATAGGATAATTGATATATTCCATTTATTGTATAAGACCGTATTACTGAAAAATCCTATTTTACAAGCAAAAATATTTGAACTATTGAGAGATATTGAAAAGGCAATTCATGAGATAGGTGTCTTTGATAAGACGTTGTTGCCAGAACATGAGGACGGAAAAACATTTTCTTTATTGAGAAATGAAATAAAAAAAAGCCCGGCATTAGTTCGGAAATATAAGAGTTTTATTTCAGAAAAGGATCTTGCAGCAGAGCGGCTTATTTTTTCCGGACTTGAATTACTGGGTAATATAAGAAGAAGCCTTGAACTTATTATTTCCAGTCCTGCAGATCTAATCAGATTGCAATTGTCATCTGTGTATCCATTGGTAGATAGGGAGAGATCATTGCGGGAATTGATTAAAATGTTAATAGGTGATGTTTCTAATCTCTATTCTCTTCTGCAGCAGAATCTTGATGTAGAAAAGAGCTGAATTCCTTTTTCAATTTAGTTGCTGTTTCATAGGGACTTTCGACAAGTATCTTCTTTCCTCCAATCAGCTCTGCAATACCTATTTCTCTGGGATATCTCGGTATTATATGTTTATGGAGGTGATTGATAGATCCACCAGCTTCGAGGCCCATGTTGTAACCGATATTATATGCTGCCGGAGAAAACACATTATCAAGAACAGTCAAACAGATTTTTGTCATTTTACGTAAATGAGATTCTTCTCTGTCGTCAAGTTCCCGAATATCTAAAATATGTCTATTGGGAAAAATGAGCAAATGTCCGGGATTATATGGATAGAGGTTTACAGAAATTGTAATTAGGGAATCTCTGTATACTGTCAGGTTTTCAACTTCATTTGAGTTTTCGTGAATTAAGCAGAGAATGCATCCATCTGGTTTTTTTTCTTTAAAATATTTCATTTTATTAAAGCTGAAAAAATAATCCATTTATTCTTCACTTGTCTCATATTTATATTCTTTTAGATTACTTATATCGAGTACCTGTGAATCTGGATCCAGAGCAAAATAATCAATTAAAATAGGATATTTGGTAAGGAGCTCCCCATATTTGCTCAGAAGTTCAATTTTTGTATCGAGATTGACTTTTGATTCTATAGCCCACTTCTCCGTGGCTATTTCAGTTTCTTTTCTTTTGTCCAATATCTGGTAGTAGAGATCTTTTGTTTTCTCATATAAAAGAAGATCGGGAAATTGTATAAAGCTAATTGTTAAATTCCTGACATTTATATATGTATATCTTTGTTTCAGTTTGTCTAGAATTATGTTTTCAAGATCAATATAGGCACTTGTAGAGATCGTGAAATTGTCGTTAAAATAATTTGTGCAACTATCTTTTACAATTCTGATAAATTCCGATTCGATTGTATTATAAAAAGATTCAATATCCTCTGAATTTAATGTACCCTCTTCTATGAGGAGAGGCAGTTTTTCAGGATCAATTGAATAAGATACTGAAAATGACATTTTGAACGAAAAATCAGGTTTCTGGGGTAGGATGGAACTGTATAATTCATTTGATGGTAAAGTGCCCTCATATTCGAATTTATTTGAGCGATTTTCAATTTTTACTTTAATTATCTTGCTGTTTGTAGGAAGGAGCCTTTCCCATTTCCAGTTAAATTCCCCAGGTTCCAGGATCTTTTTATCATACCCGCTGGTTTTGGAAAAAAGGACAGCATATGTATTTTCCGGTAATTCAAATTGAACCCAGCCAAAATAGAATGTGGCTCCGGCTGCAAGAATAAATAGAATAAATGATATTAATGTTCCGGTAATTTTTTTTTTCATCTCTTTATTATCCTGGTTTTATAAAATCTCTATCAGTTGTTTCAAATCTGTAATTATAAGATCCGGTTCTAAATCTTTGCAACGAGTATCAGATAATCTCAACCGCAATGATCGTTTATCTCCAGCAAACAAAGCAGTTTTACAACCACATTGATATGCTGTGTAAATATCATTGAGCATATCATTGCCTAAGTATAATATCTCTTCTGGATCTATATTGTACATCTTTTTTATTTTTGTCACTGCTTTTAAAAAGAAATCTTCCGATGGTTTTGCCTCTTTTTGCAAATAGGAATAGAAAAGCAAGTCAGGATCAAATGCATCTTTACCAATTTTGAAATCGATAAGGGTATTGAGAATTGCCGGTGTATAGAACTGTGCATTGGAAATAATTCCCAATATCACATCTTTCTTGTATAAGCAGTTCAGAAGAGAATTGAGTCCTTTCATGGGCCAAACAGGATTGATCATACATTCATAAGTTAGAGCCATTAATTGGATTTTATTCCTGTCATATTCTCCGGAGATAAAATTTTCGTTCAGTAATCTGCTAATAACCTGAATCCATATTTCAATTATGTCCACTTCGGGAAATAAAATTCCCTTTGCCTTTTTTACTCTGTGTTCTTCTTTTATAAATTTAGTAATCAACTGAGAAAAAATATCATCAACAATTTCTTGTCCTGAAACGAGCACAAATGAATAATTAAGCAAAATTTCTGATATTGGAAAATAATTATTTTTTTCTTCTGCAATTCCTATATCTCCAGTTCCCGAAATAAGCATGGTTCCATAGACATCAAAGAAAATCGCTTTAATATCATTGATTAAGAAGGTTTTTTTCTTAATTTCAGTTGGAAAGGGAATCATAAGACTTGTATGTTTTTTTATAGTACTGATGATTTCTTCTGAATATAATTCTGTTTGGCTCATATTCCATTTTATAAATAAGATTGCACTCTATGCAAGAAATTATTCTTTTAGAAAGTTGAAGACACTATTGTGGTATGTTAATATAGCCTTAATGATTATCAAGAAAAAAAAAAGAAATCGATTCTTTAAATTCTGGCTTCCAGCATTAATGCGCAAAGCTTCCATATTCTTTTTTATAAATATTCTTTTCATTTTTTTTATTTATATTCTAGGAAGTTTTCAGAAATTTACAGATTCTACGCAACTTTTTTTACTCAATACAATGAATATATTGATGGTTCTTAGTGCTTTTTCTTCTTTATTTTCTGCAGTTTCTTATTTTTATATAATTCCCTATAGAAAAAAAAATGTCCTTTTTAAGATAATTTTGTCCATTGTTATTTTTACTTTGACAATAATCTTTTATATTTTTATAAATTTTTTATTAGTTTGGTTTTAGTTATTCAATAATAATGGAGAGTTCTAATGGTTAAGGCAGTTCGCGGTGCAACATCAATTGAAAAAAATAACAATAAGTCGATGGAGGATGCTGTTTATGAACTGATTTCCTCCATTGCTGAAACAAATAATATATCTGAGGAAAATATTATAAGCATAATATTTTCACAAACAAAAGATCTGGACATTGCAAATCCAGCTGCAGCTTTAAGAGTTTCCGGGAAGTATACCGAAGTTCCACTCTTTTGTACTCAAGAGCCTGATTATGAGGTTTCTATACCATCTATAGTTAGAGTTTTACTGACATACAATACAGATTTGACAAATCAGGTGCAGCCCGTCTATCTGGGGAGAGCTTCTCAATTGAGGACAGATTTGAATATAAGTGCCAAATAATCAATCTTCTGAAAAAAAACTAAATATCTGGCAAGTCTCAAGAGAAATGGCTCCTTTTGCTGAAGCAGGTGGAATTAAAGACGTTGTTTCAGGATTATCCTCGGCTATCAGTCGTTTTGACCACAAGGTTACTGTCGTCCTACCCATGTATCAATTCCTTCTTTGTCATAAAAAAGAAAGAGCGGATATTCAATTCTGCCTATCAATTAATGATAAAAATGAAGAGATCAATGTCCATATGATAACTTATAATTCTATAAGGGTGTTTTTTGTTTCAGCAGATTGTTTCACTTCGAAAAGTTTAGTTTATACCTATAGCCGTGAAGAAGAAAAATCAGATAAAAGGCTTGTTTATGGAATGGGGCATACTGATAGTCACTTTATGAACCTGATACTTCAGAGAAGTGTTCTTGAAATTGCATTATTCTTAAATGAAAAACCAGATATCTTTCATCTACATGATGGCCATACTGGATTTCTACCGGCAATTATGCGTCACAACGAAAGGTATAAATCCCATTATATTGATACCACGAGTTTACTGACAGTTCATAATGCCGGTATTGTTTATCAACAGAATATTTCCAGCTTGAATGAAGCAGTAAAGCTCACTGGTCTTCAGGTTTCGGTGTTAGAGGATTTTCATACAGAATATGGTTATAGTCCTCTTGTTTGTGCAGGCATGTATGGAGACGTTAATACCGTTTCTGAGAGATATGCTAAAGACATTTTGAATAATTCTGATATAAGCAGCGGATCTTTGGGAGACGTTTTTAAAACAAAAAAGATTAAATTTTCAGGAATTACAAATGGCATCGAAATATCAAAATATAAAACCCCGTTATTTCCTCATACATTAGAACCCCGGGTTGATGAAAATCTGAACTTATGGAAAGTGGAATACAAATCGAGTTTTTTTAAGGTCCTGAATAACATATATAGAGACGATTATGTTTTCGGTTCCCTTATAGAAGACCCAGCTCTTCCTCTGATCACAATGCAGAGCAGGCTGACTTATCAGAAAGGTGTTGACATCTTTTATGAGAGTCTTGTCCATTTGCTCAGCAATAATACCAAGGCAAATTTTCTCGTATTAGGTGAAGGAGCACAAGTTTATGAACAGGCTCTTTCTGAAATAGCATCGGGGAAGAAGAATTTTTGCTATATTCGAAAGTATGATGAAGTCCTCTCTCAATATCTATTTGCAGCAGGAGATGTCTTTATAATTCCCTCACGTTGGGAGCCCTGCGGCCTTACTGATTTTATAGCTCAATTATTCGGAAATATTCCAATAGTCCATGAAACTGGCGGATTATCTAAAACAAAAGATATGATTAATGGATTTTCCTACAAAGATAATGATTCAGAAACTCTTGCTTCAAAAATTGAGCAGGTCATTAATTTCTATGGAAAGGAACCTCAAGTTCTACATGATATCCGCAAGAATGCCGTTAATCTAATTAATGAGAATTACACCTGGGAAAAAGTCTTTATTAAAGGATATCTCCCTTTCTACAGAAAAATCACTCGAAAATAATGTTGATGATTCAATTATCCTTAAGAATAATCGGGAAATTGAAGCTTTAAGAGAGTCCGCATATCTGGTTCGGGATCTTTTGCTCCAGTTACATAAAATTATAAAACCCGGTATTAATGAGTTGGATATTGCATCTTTCTGTGAAAATTATATGCTTATCCGCAATGCTGTCCCCATTTTGAAAACGGAAAAAATTTATCCCTATTGCATTCTCATTTCAAAAAACAATATTGCCTTTCATGGAATTCCTGAAAATTATATCTTGCAGGACGGGGATTTGGTTACTGTTGATGTTGTTCTTCAAAAGAATGGTTGGTTTGGTGATGGGGCATGGACTTATATTGTTGGTTCCTGTTCATCTGATTTGACAAAGATGGTCAGCTTTGCCAATGATCTTATATACAAAGCTGTAGACTCACTGAAAGAGACGTTAAATCTGAATATCATAGGGAACATCATAGAAAAAGAATGCAAAAAAAATAATTTCAGAGTATTAAAAGAAGGGGCAGGTCATGGGATTGGACAATCCATCCATGAAGAACCGCAGATCTCTTTTAATGGAGAATCTGAATCTATCCCGCTGCAGACCGGTATGGTTTTCACCATTGAACCAGTAATAACCAACAGTACATTACCTTTAGAATATGATCATTATGGTACAGCTTATCTCGACGTAGATTCCTATGCCGTTCAATTTGAACATATGGTAGCGGTAAATGATTGGGGAATCGAGATTTTAACAGAACGTAAACCTTTTTTTAAATAATTCCTATTGACTGTTTTTTAAGTTTATCATATCTTCATTTTCGATGTGCAGTTGAAAGCTGCATATCCTATTAATTGCCAACTTAGCTCAGCTGGCCAGAGCACGTGACTTGTAATCTCGGGGTCATCGGTTCGAATCCGATAGTTGGCTTTTAACATATGGGGAGGTTCCCGAGTGGTCAAAGGGGGCAGACTGTAAATCTGTTGCTTCGGCTTCGAAGGTTCAAATCCTTCTCTCCCCAATTCAGTCTTTTTTCAGCTGGACTTTAAACACGCTGTTAGAGCTGCCAACTTAGCTCAGCTGGCCAGAGCACGTGACTTGTAATCTCGGGGTCATCGGTTCGAATCCGATAGTTGGCTATAGGCAATCTACCGGACTTGGTGCTTTAGAGTCTGTTTGTAGAGATTTACTCACTATTTGAGGAGTGAATGCGACAAATATTACAATATTTGTCAATTGAGCGACGATGAAGAGTGATTAAAGATCAAAAACAGATTTGAATGATTAAGTGCGGTAGATTGCATATATGGGGAGGTTCCCGAGTGGTCAAAGGGGGCAGACTGTAAATCTGTTGCTTCGGCTTCGAAGGTTCAAATCCTTCTCTCCCCATCTATAGCCTTCCTTAAACGGGAAGGCTATTTTTTTCTCTCATGAGGTGATTATGGAAAAAAAATTCTACGATAAAGGTCTCCAATTTGAATGCACACGTTGCAGTTACTGCTGTCGCCATGAACCGGGGTTTGTTTTTTTATCAGAAACTGATCTGAAAGGTATGGTTGAAACCCTGGATATTAGTGAAGAAGAATTTATTGAAAATTATTGTAAAAATGTTGACATAGGATTTTTTAATCGACTCAGTCTGATTGAAAAAGATAATCATGACTGCATTTTCTGGTCTGAAAAAGGGTGTGCTGTGTACAAAGCGAGACCACTCCAATGCAGAAGTTATCCTTTCTGGACACAGATTGTTGAAGATAAAGAGTCCTGGGATGAAGAAGGCACAAGTTGTCCCGGAATAGGGAAAGGGAAAGTCCACTCAAAAGAGGAAATAGAAAAATGGCTTGAAAAGAAGATAAATGATTCTTTGATTTCCAAATAATTTATATATAATTAAATATATGATCATACGTTTCAGAGGTGTTCGCGGATCCTATTCGATGCCGCTTCGACCTGATGTGCTTAAGAGAAAAATTTCTTCTGTATTACATAGGGTCAAAGCTGGTGATATTGAAAATCAGGAAAGCCGGGAAGTATTTTTGAATTCTCTGCCCGCATCCCTTTTCGGATCTGTCGGAGGGCATACTTCATGTATTGAAGTTCGCCTTGAAGATGATACATTGTTGATTTTCGATTGCGGTAGCGGCTTAAGTGTTCTTGATGAGGATTTAAAGAAATCCGGTAGTTCTATAAAAACTATTCATATATTTTTCTCTCATTTTCATTACGATCATCTTTCCGGATTACCATTTTTCAGCCCTCTTTTTAATAAAAATATAGAGATTTATTTTTATAGTCCCATGGCGGAACTTAGAGAATATCTTCAGAATTTTTTAAAAAGCCCATATCATCCAGTAGGGATAGAGGCATTTGCCGCAAAAATAATTTATGTTAAATTAGAGGGAGATAGCCTGAAAATAGGAAATAGTAAAATTTCGTGGATACTCAGAAATCATCCTGATGATTGTTACGCATATTCAATTGAAGAAAATGGTAAAAAAGTAATTTATTCCACTGATACCGAATTGACTGAAAATGATTTCAGAAGAGATCAGAAAGCGGATAGGTTCTTTAAAAAAGCTGATGCAATAATTCTGGATGGACAGTATACTCTTGGAGAATCAATTGAAAAGTATAATTGGGGACATACTTCTTATAGTCTTTCTGTTGATTTTGCTCTCGAGCATGAAATTGAAAGGCTTTTTTTGTTTCATCATGAACCCACATCGGATGACGCAAAGCTTGAAGCTATTCTGAGGTCATCGAGATGGTATAGCCAGAGAGCTGTCAAAAAATCAGATTTAAAAATTGATCTTGCAAAGGAAGATCAGGAAGTTGTGATAAAGTAGGAGTTTATATGGCAGTAAGCCTTGAACTGGAAAATGATGAGCTGGCAGTTTTGTTCTTTCATCTGCAGAAGAGTCATCAGTACTCCGACGATCCGGTAATAGAAAAAGTGAATTTTAAACTGGAAGCACTTATTTATTCCAGGTTTTCTATAAACGAGATAGAAAAATATAAGAACAAAGTAATGAATGATACGATTATGGGAGAATCAACATGAAAAGCATAAAGATAATTGCAGTCACTATTTTTCTTCTTGTTATTATATCCTCGGGAACCTTAGTAGTACTGGCGTATTACCTGAATGGGAGTAATGCAGAGTTCTCAGATCAGACCGTCGTTTTTGAAGTGTATAAGGGCGCTTCATTAAATAGTATTGCAGAGGATCTTGAAGAAGCTGGTCTAATAAAATCCGCACTATTTATCAAGGTATATAATAAAATCAAAGGATCGACAATTCTAATTAAAATGGGTTCTTATAACATTGATAAAAATCTGACAACACTAGAAATTGTCAATCAGTTGGTCGAGGGTAAGCAAAAGCTCCTCTCTGTATCCATTCCCGAAGGGATCACTATACGCAAAATCGGAAATATTTTATCTGAAGCGGGAATAACTTCCAGTGAAAAATTCATCGAAGCAGCTGCAGACGGTTCATATTTGAAAAAATACGAAATTGAAGCATATAGCCTTGAGGGATTCTTGTTTCCCGATACTTATAGCTTTCAACTTGATTTCCCGGCAGAAAATGTCGTTCATCATATGGTCGATGTATTTTTTGTAAAACTTGCAGAAGTCTATCCCGATTACAAGATGCTGACCAGTAAACAAATTTACAATAAAGTGGTTTTGTCTTCAATCATCGAGAAAGAATACCGGGTTGCAGAAGAAGCACCTAAAATGGCTTCAGTATTCTATAATAGACTGGATCAGGGGTGGCCTTTGCAATCCTGCGCAACTGTTGTTTATGTGATTACAGAAAAGCAGATGAAAAAACATCCTGAAAGAGTTCTGTATTCAGATCTGGAGATAGATTCCGAATTCAATACTTATAAATATCAGGGGCTCACTCCCGCTCCTATATCAAATCCCGGAGTAGTTGCCCTTGATGCAGTTTTTAATCCTGCACAAACAGATTATATGTTTTTTGTTGTGAACGATGTGAATAAAGGCACTCATTTATTCAGTAAGAGTTACAGCGATCATGAACAGGCGGCACAGGATTATATTAGTAATTTCAGGAGCAAATAGGAGATGAGGATACCCGAAACCAAAATACAAGAGATCAATGATAAAATTAATATTGTTGATATTGTTTCGGAATATGTCTCTCTTAAACCGAAAGGCGGTCAGTATTGGGGCCTTTGTCCCTTTCATAATGAGAAAACAGCTTCTTTTTCCGTGACACTGGAAAAGGAAATATATTACTGCTTTGGTTGTCATAAAGGTGGCGGTGCCATAAATTTCATTATGGAAATTGAGAAGATGGGCTTTGTCGATGCTGTTCAGTTGCTGGCAAAGAAAGCCAGTGTTGCTTTGGATCTGGATCAGAATGTCGATCCAGAATACAGTGGAAAACGCGATGCGATGCTTGAATTGTATAAGCGGGTTTGCGGTAGCTTTGAACATATTCTTCACAATAGCAGCAGCGCCGAAGAAGCCAGGAATTATATAAAATCCCGTGGTATTAATGATGAGATGATTGAAACTTTCCAGTTGGGATTTGCTCCCAATGATATTAAATGGTTATACACTTTCCTGATAAAAAAAAATTATTCTGAAAGTTTCCTGAAAGGAAGCGGTTTATTTTCAAGAAATTATGATAAATACCCGCTTTTTTCCAATAGGCTTGTATTTCCTATTTTCTCAATTCGCGACGAGGTCATAGGTTTCAGCGGGAGAGAATTGGGAAGTAGAGGCCCAAAGTATATAAATACACCGGAAACGATTTTATTTCATAAGGGTTCTCAATTATTTGGCATTTCTAAGGCAATAAAATCTATAAGAAAAGAGCGAACCTTTGTTTTGTGTGAAGGAAACATTGATGTTATGGCATTACATCAGTGTGGAATCGATAATGCAGTTGCTCCTTTGGGAACAGCTTTCACTATGGATCAGGCAAAAATGCTCAAAAGATACTCCGATTCGGGAATCATTGTATTTGATGGTGACAGCGCTGGTGAAAAGGCAACAGCGAAAGCTGCTATATTATGCGAAAATGCCGGTTTGAACGTTTCTGTCGCAGAAATTCCTCCAGGAAAAGACCCTGCGGATATTATGGAAAAAGATGGTGTAGAAACATTGCAAAAAATATTGAAATGTCCTATAACTAGTTTTGAGTATCTATATAAATGTGCGATAAAGGCAAATGATATAAAAACACCTGAGGGAATGGAGAGTACGGTGAGGGATTTGTTCCCTTATATTTCTTCAATACGATCCGAAGTAAAGCGTGATGTGTGTCTGAGTAATTTGGCTGAAAAGCTTGGTATTGGAAAGGAATCAATACTGAGTGATTTTTTGCGCCAAAAAAAAGTTCCAGTCCGTCGCGGAGTAGAAAAAAAAGAAGAGATCGTAAAGATAACAGATGAATTGTATCTTATGCTTGCCGGTGCTGCCAATAGGGATTATTTTAATATAATATCTCACAGCATCGGAGTCGATGATTTAAAGGATACAAATGCTGCATTATTGTATAATGCGGTTCTGGGTTGTGAAGAAGCAGGAGAAAGGACTGTGGAATCACTATTAATGCGGCTGAAAGAGGGGAGTCTGAAAACTTTATTAGTGGAAAAGCTTTCATCATCTCAATTTCTCATTAATCCCGAAGAGGTTATTCGCGGTTCTGTCAAAACTATAATTCTCAGGAATATGGTTGAAAGCAGGACCGAAATTGAATTTAAAATTAAAAATTTTAACTCCAATGGATTGTCCTCAAATGATGAGCTAAGTACGTTAATTTCAGAAAAGCTTGTATTAGATAAAAAAATTGAAGATTTTAAAGGTGATAGTCGATGACAGATATCAAGACTGATCCCGCAATTATAAAGCTGCTTGAATATGCTGCTCGTAAAAAGCGGATATCTTATGATGAAGTTAATGACTTCCTGCCTGAGGATATTACTAATTCAGATAAAATTGAAGAAGTAATCACTCTCTTAGAGCAGAATAATATTCAACTGGAAGAAGACTCGGATAAAAATGATAGCTCTTCTTTGACAGTTGATGAATCTTTTTCCGGCAAGACAGTTGACCCGTCCCTGGAAGAGGTTGAAGTAGAAGCTGAAGTAGAAATATCTATTGATGGCGAAATTCCCGATGATGATGATGACGATGTAATAGATGAAGATATTGATGATGATCTTGATGATTTTGCCGGAGCTGCTATTGCAGTCGTCCCCTCTGTCGTAGAGGAAGATGCTGTTCCTGCCAGTTCTTTTGAAGCAGTAGTAGAAGAAGAGCTTGAAGATGAAATTGTTGAAGAAGATACTCCCGTTGAAAAGAAGAAGCTTGTTGTCAATGAAAAAGAATCTTCTATTGATGATCCCATCAGGTTGTACCTTAGAGAAATCGGAAAAGAAAACCTCTTAACAGCTGAACAGGAAGTTGAGTTGTCCATGAAAATGGAAGATGGTGAGAATATTATTAAAAATATTCTTAAAGATTCAGGAATGATAATTTCTGAGTTTTATGATCTTGCACACAGAGCCTTTTCCAAAGAAGACCCACACAATATGGGTCTATCTAAAAAAGAGATTTCAGAAATGTTATCTGAGAGAAGAAGACTCAATCAGTATTACCGTGAGCCTCTTAAAGCTATAATGGTTTCTTTGAAACAATATTTTGAAATAAAACAGAAAGTTGTATCTACTGATGGAGATATTCTCTCAGACGAAACTCTTCAGAAGAAAAGAAATGAACTAATGAAATTTATCTCTGAAATAGATATGCATCAGGAAGAAATCCTATCTTTTTCAGAGAAATATGTTGATGCTGCAGCCAAGATTAAGAAAAACACTAAAATCCAGGATAAAATTGAACGGATACTCCGTGTGAACAGTATGAGAGAAATCCGTTCTCTGGGCCGGGGACTTGCTTCAAGTTCCAAGCGACGGGAGATAGAAGAAGAACTCGGGCTGTCTGCAGATGAGATAAAGGAACAGATTCGGCTTGTACAGGTAGCTGAGAAAAAAATCCGTGACCTTGAAATTGAATTTGATACTTCCGTTGAAGAGATTCTTGAGAAAGCCGATGATATAAATCGCGGACGAATCATGATGAAAAGTGCAAAAGACAGATTGATCAAAGCAAACTTGAGGCTTGTTGTAAGTATTGCAAAAAAATATACAAATCGTGGTCTTCATTTCTTTGATCTTGTCCAGGAAGGAAATATCGGTCTTATCAAAGCTGTTGAAAAATTTGAATATCGAAAAGGATACAAATTTTCTACATATGCAACGTGGTGGATAAGACAGGCGATAACCAGGTCTATTTCAGATCAGGCGCGTACTATTAGAGTCCCTGTTCATATGATTGAACAGATCAATAAAGTGGTCCGTGAATCCAGACAGCTTATGCAGGTTAAAGGTCGTGAACCAACAGATGAGGAAATCGCAGAGAAGCTGGGTTGGACAGTTGCAAGAGTTAAGTCTGTTAAAAATGTAGCAAGAGAACCTATTTCTCTTGAAACACCAATTGGAGAAGAGGAAGATTCCCTTCTTGGTGATTTCATTGAAGATAAAGTTGTTGAGAATCCGGAAAATCAGACAGCATTTACAATTCTTCAAGAACAGTTGCAAGACGTTTTAGAGACACTACCTCCTCGTGAACAGGAAGTATTGAAAATGAGATTTGGTCTTGAAGACGGTTACTCATTGACACTGGAAGAAGTTGGGTTGTATTTTAATGTAACCAGAGAGCGAATCAGACAGATTGAAGCTAAAGCTCTGAGACGTTTAAGACATCCTAAACGTAGCAGAAGACTTAAAGATTATTTAGAAAATTAAGGGGTTTTTATCATATGCAGAGTACATTTGAAAAATTGCAGCAGTTACAGGATATTTTATCAAGAAAATATGAACTGGAACACGAAATTCATGAAATTCCAAGAGCTTTGGCAAAAAAACAGGAACTTTTGAATAGATTGAAAAAATCTTATATCGATAGTAATGATAAATTTGAAGCCACAAAAAACAATCTTCTCAATCTGAAAAGAGAACTTGCTGAAGCTGAGAAGCTTCGTGAAGACAGTGAAAAGAAGATGGATGTGATTTCGACGCAGAGAGAATATGAAGCTCTTGAAAAAGAGATCAAATCAGCTACTGAAAAAGAACAGTATTTCAGAAGAGAGATACAGAAAGAAGAGAGAAACCTCGAAGAGATGTCTAATCAGCTTAAAAAAGATGAAGAGATGATTGCTGCTGAAGAGGATGAACTGAAAGAGGAAGATAATAAAATTAAGGCTGAAAGTGAAGAGAAACAAGTTCAGCTTAATTCACTTGTTGATGATGAGAAAGCTATTATTCCGGGAATGGATGAAGATATTCTCTTTAAATTTGAAAGAATCATTAAAAATAAATCCGGTCTTGGAATCGTTCCTGTTACAAATGGTGTATGTACTGGATGTCATATGATGCTTCCCGGACAATTTGTAAATGATGTAAGAACCGGTGATGGAATATTATTCTGTCCTTATTGCAGTCGTATCTTGTTTTTCGGAGAACAGGACGAGAGTAGCCAAGAGGATTTAGTTGACTCAGATGTTGGTGGACTCGCTGATCTCGTAGATGAAGATTTTGATTAATTAAATATTATATGATAACAGGACGGATTGCCGCTGCAGATTTAAGGTTGCATAGGCAAGTAGCATGTCTGCTTGCGACCAGCTTTTTTCTGTAGAGGAAAGTCCGGGCTCCATAGAGAATGATGCCGGGTAACGCCCGGGTGGTTCATTTTGAACTAACAGACAGTGCCGCAGAAAATATACCGCCCTTGTAGTTTACTATGGGGGTAAGGGTGAAATGGCGGGGTAAGAGCCCACCGGTTTTCCCGAAAGGGAAAATGCAAGGTAAACCTCATCAGGAGCAAGGTCAAGCAGCAGATGAATTTCTCGTTCATATTCTGCGGGTGGATCGCTATAGCAGTTTCGGCAACGGATTTGTTAGATAGATGGCAATCGATTACAGAACCCGGCTTATAGTCCTGTTATCTTTTTGGTGTATTATGAGAACTACTAAGCGTACAAAAAAGGGAAGATCTAATACCAGTAAGAATCTTGTAATACCGACAGGAATGATTATTCTTTTAGTGGCCCTGTTTGCTGTGTATAAAGGTGCAACCGGGCTAAATCAGACATTAACAACAAAAATAGACAGTGTTGATATTTCTGTTATCTGGGAAGATGGTGATTATAATCGAATCATCGAACTTACTGAGCAGAAGTTAGAAGATAATCCACTTGATGCAGTTGCTCTGATTTATTGTGGTTTTTCTTATTTTTATAAAGGTGTTTCTCAGGTTTCTAATGAAAAATCGAGACCTCTTTTAAACCGGTCTATCTTCCTTCTGAGGAAAGCTCTAATTATAGACAATGTTCCAATGGAGTCCCGGATTCATTATATTCTCGGGAAAGCTTATCTACATAAAAATTACTATTATTCCGACCTTTCAGTTTTTCATCTTAGAAAATCTATTGATGAAGGCTATATTAATGAAGACAGCTATGAATATATCGGGCAGGCTTATTCATTAATGGGTGATTTTGATAGCAGTCTTGTGTACTATTTAAAAGCTTTAGAGATAAATGCCACAGATTTGTTATATTTAAAGATATCTGAAGACTATATCAAAAATAGAATGTATGATGAAAGTGAAAAATATCTTAAATTAATGATTGAAACGACGAGAGATGAGCCACTTAAGAAAAAAGGACTTTTTCAACTCGCGAATCTCTATTATGATATGAAAAACTACTCAAGGGCGGAAATTGTTCTACTGGAATTGATTGATCTTGAAAAAGGTAATGAAAATTTTCATTTTCTATTGGGAGAGGTCTATTTTTTTCTGGATGATATTCCGAAGGCTCGCTCTGAGTGGCATAAAACAACGAGAATTAATCCTAAGCATGTAGGTGCTCTTAGAAGATTATATGGTTAGTCAATAAATTGGAGTGTAAATGTCAGCTATGAAAATGTTTAAATCCCTATCAACAGATATTGGAATCGATCTGGGTACTTGTAATACTCTTATATATATACGCGGAAAAGGAATTGTCTGCAGTGAACCATCAGTTGTTGCAGTGGAAAGAGGGACAAAAAGAGTCGTTGCTGTAGGAGCTGATGCAAAAAAAATGCTCTGGAGAACTCCTGGGGATATTATAGCAATCCGTCCTCTCCGCGATGGTGTAATTGCCGATTTGGAAACTACAGAAAAAATGATCCGTTATTTTATTGCAAAAGTCCTTCCTAAGAGATGGCTTGTGAAACCGAGAATAGTTATCGGAGTTCCCTCATGTATTACTGAAGTCGAAAAAAGAGCTGTTGAGGAATGTGCATATAAAGCCGGAGCAAGAGAGGTAGAGATTATAGAAGAATCTCTAGCGGCTGCAATTGGTGCTAATATACCTATTTTTGAGCCTGCCGGTCATATGATTTGTGATATCGGTGGAGGTACATCAGAAATATCAGTCATTTCTCTCGGTGGTATGGTTGTGACAAATGCCATAAGAATAGGTGGAGATGCTTTTGATATATCCATTATCAAGCACGTACGAAGTGTTCACAACCTGATTATCGGAGAACAAACTGCAGAAAAACTGAAGATTACTATCGGAAACGCTTCTCCTGAACAAAAAATTGAAAAGATGGAAATTAAAGGAACTGATGCTATAACCGGATTGCCAAGAAGATTGGAAATTGATTCTGTGGAAGTCCGGGAAGCACTGCAGGAACCAATAAACGCTATATGCGAAGAGATTAAAAAGACACTTGGGCAAACTCCTCCCGAACTTGCAGCAGACATTGTTGAACGCGGTATAGTTATGACAGGTGGCGGATCCAATCTTAAAGGTCTTACTAAACTTATATCGAAAGAAACCGGTGTTCCTGTAATTCTTGCTGAAAAGCCTTTATTGTGTGTTGCTCTTGGAGCTGGTATGTACTTTGATCATGCACGGGATGCCAGTCAGAGTCGAAGTATATATAACAATTTAAACGGTTAAGATTCTTAGATGGCTAAAAGAAGATATTCAGGCATCAAAAAAAATAGCAAAGTATTAAAGGGCGCAATTATATGCGTCCTTTTAGTTGTCGCGTCACTTTTTATAACATTTACTGACTCTCCATTATTAACTATAGCAAAGAATTCCGGATTGACTGTTGTGTCAATATTTCAGAAGGGGATTTCTTCGATAGTATCGGGAACAAAAGGTAAGTTGAATGCTATGAGTGAACTTCAGGAGCTCCAGAAAGCGCATGATGATGCACTTGAGCGTTTGAATGTATACACAGGTATTGAAAGGTATGTCACTGAGTTAAAGAAAGAAAATGAAATTCTTCGGAGTCAACTTGAGTTTTCCGGCAATATAGAGACCGATCACATCCCTTGTGAGATAATCAGCAAAGATCCGGAAAATCTTTTTGCTTCAATAGTCATAGACAAAGGTGCCAAAGAGGGAATTGAGAAAAATATGGCGGTTACTGCCTATCAGGATGGAATTTACGGTCTGGTTGGTAAAGTTGTCAATGTTGGACATTCATCATCAATAGTCATGCCTATTTTTGACAGTACCAGTTATATTTCTGCCAGATTGCAGTCCGGCCGATATGAAGGTCTCGTAAATGGAGCCGGTGGAGCCGGTGATTATTTGATAATGAATTATGTAAAAAAAACCGCCAGGAGTGAGATTTCAACAGGTGATATGATTATTTCGTCAGGTATGAAATCAATTTATCCGAAAGGATTGAATATCGGTCGTGTAAACTCTGTCAGATCGGGCGATTACGATACTTCACTTGAAATAGAGATTCATCCTGTTATAGACTTTTCCAAACTGGAATATGTATATGTCATTACAGGTAAAGAAGATGATTAGAAAAGTAATTCTGAATTCAGGAATACTGATAGCCTGTATCATCCTTCAGTCTACATTATTGAGATATATCGCTATATATGATGTTATTCCCAATCTCTATCTGATATATCTCGTCTACACTTCATTTCATAATGGCGGGCTTCATGGTACTGCATCTGGTTTTATTTCTGGACTTGTTGAAGATACGCTGAGTATATCACCTTTGGGTTTTCATGGTCTAATTAAAACTGTTATCGGCTCTTTGTATAGTTCTTTTAATGGTCTTATAATTTTGGATAAAGTAATAATTCCCATGCTCTTTGTGCTTGTTGCTACAGTTCTGAACAGGGTTCTTGCATTTGCAGTTGTCTCAATTTACTCTTTATCGGTTCCGGCACACAGTATTTTTTCAAAGTATTTTCTTGTTGAAATAGCATATACGACATTACTTACTCCTTTTATTTTTCTGATAGCTGATGCCATCGGCAACCGTTTTAATCCAAGAGGTTACAGAATATGAAAGGATTTCTTGGAAGCAGCTCAGGTTCGAATGTAAGCAGGACCAGATTGATTGCTATTGGAGTCATATTCGTTCTATTTTTCCTGTTTTATCTCTCTCATTTATTCTCACTTCAGATTGTAAATACAGGAATATATAAAAAACAAGCCAAAGATGTTGCACAGAGATCAGATATTATTCCTTCGCAAAGAGGAAAGATTTATGACAGAAATTATGATTATCCTCTTGCGATGAACATAGACTCTTTTGCAATTCTTGTAACTCCTGCTGAAGTCGTAAATATTTCTCTAGATGAACTGATTCGTAAATTGAGTTCTGTTCTTAATATTTCTGTGAATGAGCTCAGAAAGAAATTACCTAAAAATAATGGTAATCAATACCAGGCAACTGAAATAGTATCGGGAATATCTTTTGAAAATGTCTCTTATATTGCAGAGCACATCGACGAGTTTGAAGGTGTCTCATGGACCAGTAAACCCCTCCGCTTCTATAATCGAACAGGCTCTATTTCTCACGTACTGGGTTATATCGGGGGAATCACAACTTCAGAGCTTCAGATTCTCTATAATCAGGGATATTCTTATGATTCAGTACTGGGGAAAAGTGGTATAGAAAAACAATATGATATGATTTTAAGGGGACGCAGTGGTAGGAGAATTAAAACCGTTGATGTCAAAGGTCGCGATATCGATCAGGAAGATCTGATAGAACCACCTGAAAATGGTAAGAATATTAGATTGACTATAGACAGACATATTCAGGAGCTCGCAGAGAAGGCACTTGGACCCCGTAAGGGATCTGTTGTTGTGCTACAGCCATCGACTGGAGAAATCGTCGCCTTGGTATCATATCCAAACTTTAATCCCAATCTTTTTTCACTTCCCGGACCGACTAACTTCGGTTTTTTAAGTCTTGATCCTGATTTCCCCTTTTTAAATAGGGCTATTCAATCTCAATACGCACCGGCTTCGACATTCAAACTGGTTCTGACTGCGGCTCTTCTCGATACAGGAGCTTTTGATCCTGAGAGAACAATTACCTGTGAAGGAGTCCTGGAGATAGGAAACCGGACTACTCACTGTCACAAACTAAGTGGACATGGTCCGGTAAACCTCAAGGAAGCTCTGGAACAATCTTGTAATATATATTTCGGCACTGCTGGCATGGAGTATCTGGGAATTGATGAAATATCAAAATATGGCCAGTATTTAGGATTGTCGAGTATTACCGGTATTGATCTTCCTGGAGAGGTCTCAGGGAATATTCCGACAAAAGCCTGGAAGGAAAGTGTCTACAATAATACCTGGCAGAGAGGGGATACATACAATGCGTCAATCGGACAGGGATTTGTGACTTCCACACCTCTCCAGGTAGCTAGCGAAATAGCCATGATAGTCAATGATGGTATTGCCTACAAGCCACATCTTCTGAAAGCTGTCATCGATCCAATTTCAGGGGCGGTTATTGAAAGCATAGATAAAGAAGTGTTGCGAACTTCTCCAATCAAATATGAGACTTTTCAAACACTAAAAGAATATATGAGAAGTGTTGTAACTGACGGTACTTCCAATGTTGTTATTTTAAATACTCAGGTTGATGTCGCCGCAAAGACCGGTACAGGCCAGGCTTGGGGACTTAATGAGAACTGGCATTCATGGTTTGCTTCATATGGACCTTATGAAACTGAAAATCCCGATGATCGCTATGTCGTGTTGACCATGGTCGAAGCTTCGAATGAATGGGAATGGTGGGCTCCTAAAGCAGCTGATATCATTTATGAAGGAATCTTCGGTCATAAAACATATGAAGAAGTGATCGGAGATTTTAAAAAGCGGAGAGTCTGGTATTCATGGGATATCCCGCTGGAGGAAGAAGACAATGTCAGCCAATAGAGATGTTCTCAAATTCGATATTCTGCTCTTTACAACAACTATTGCCCTAATGGTTATCGGAGTTTTCTTTATCTATTCCAGCGGTGTGAATTCCTCCGGTGAAAGTGTTTCAAACGAATGGATAAAGCAGATAATCTGGGTTGTTACAAGTATAGCTATTATTATTTTTTTCTCTCTTTATGATTATGCAAAATTCAAACTGGTTTCCTTTTATATATACTTGGGAATGATTCTGGTTTTGATTATTACTTTATTTTGGGGGATTGAAATTAATGGTGCAAGGTCATGGATTGGGATTGGACCATTTAGATTGCAACCCGCGGAATTTTCTAAAATTGTTGTAATATTTTATCTGGGATCCTTTCTCGATAATAATTATAAAAAAATTCATACGCTTAAAAAATTCATACAGGCTATTGTCATATTTGCCATACCTATGCTTTTAACCCTTGTTCAACCGGATTTCGGTTCTGCCATTGTCAACGTCCCCATTTTTCTTGTTATGATGTTTCTTGCCGGAGCCAGACTCAAACATCTGATTTATCTGATAATAACCGGATCAATGATCATTTATTTAACAGCTTTACCGGCATGGAGCAGGTATATTGTTCAGGAAGAAGTTCTAATCGTAAAAGTACTGACAGAGATGGCGACTTTGCAATATGTATTGTTAGCCCTTCTGATCATTATCTTATTGGCATTGGCCGGTTTGAGATTTTTTCGAGCTTCATATTATTATTGGATCGTTTATTTTATTTCTTCCATTTTCTTGTCTTTGGCAGGGGCAATCGGTGGTCGCGCTGTACTTAAAGAATATCAGATAATGAGACTCATTATATTTATAGATCCGCAAGTCGATCCTCAAGGTGCAGGATGGAATATGATTCAATCCATAACTGCAGTCGGGGCAGGTGGATTCTGGGGAAGGGGATTCCTTCAGGGAAGCCAGTCTCATTTAAGATATCTTCCCCAGCAAAGCAGCGACTTCATTTTTTCCATATTTTCTGAAGAAGCCGGTTTCGTCGGTGCCATTGTTGTTTTCGCTTTGTATATCCTTGTGCTTGTGAGATCCCTGATCGTCGTCAACAGCTCTAATGACCGGTTTGGTGTGGCAATTGGCGGCGGTATTGTAGGGATGATTTTCTTTCATGTCATCATTAATACCGGTATGGCTATCGGTATTATGCCCATAACAGGAATTCCTTTGTTCTTTCTCTCATATGGGGGGTCTTCCTTATGGACTGCATCCATAGGAATCGGTATTCTACTTAGTATTTATCAGAGACGATACAGGAATTAAAATAATGAAAAGAATGAACCCTGTTACAGATTTAAAACAGGAACTTTTGAAAGTAAAAAAACCGGGAAGATATGTCGGTGGTGAGTTTGGAATCCATAAATATTCTGAAGATCAGCCTTTAAAAATCGCCATTTGTTTCCCTGATTTATATGAGATTGGTATGTCTAACAATGCCGTAAAGATACTCTATAATAAATTCAATAGCATAGATGGTGTTCAATGTGAGCGGGTTTTTGCTCCGGCTCCGGATTTTGAAGAGATTCTGAGAGAAAAGAAAATACCCTTATATTCTTTAGAGACGGGGATCGCTCTAAAGGATTTTGATATTATCGGTTTTTCCGTAGGTTATGAATTATCTGCGACCAATATATTGACAATACTGGAATTGGGGCAAGTTCCTCTAAGAAATGAAAACAGAAAACCAGGGGATCCCATAATAATCGCCGGTGGTCCCGCAGTTACCAATCCATTACCATTCTCTAAATTTATAGATGCAGTATTTATCGGTGAAGGTGAAAAACAGATAGATGCAATTTTCCCGGATCTTGTATTGTTAAAAACTGAAAATGCACCAAGAGATCAGCTGATGAAACGAATCTGCGAAGACAGTACAGTCTGGTTTGAAGGGAAAAAAGAGATTACTCAGCGCGCGATGTGGAAAGAGTTTGGATCTGCATTTGATTCAAAGAGTATGATGCCTGTACCTACTGTGGATACAGTCCAGGAGCACGGTGTTATAGAGATTATGAGGGGTTGTCCCAATGGCTGCCGGTTTTGTCATGCAGGGTACTTTTATAGACCTCTGAGACAGAAAGATTTTAAAACTATTATTGAAGAAGCAGAGCACATTATCAATAAATGCGGTTACAGGAAAATAACTCTATCATCACTTTCATCAGGTGATTATTCGAATTTGCTATCTTTGGTTCAAAACCTCAATGAAAGGTTTAAACACCGGGGAGTTTCATTTCAATTACCTTCACTGAGAGTCAATTCTGTGACTCTGCCTTTACTGGCTGAGCTTTCTGAGGTGAGAAAAAGTAGTCTCACTTTTGCAGTGGAAACACCGAGAGAAGACTGGCAGCAGGGAATGAATAAAGAAGTACCCAAAGAAAAAATAATTGAGATTTTAAAAGAGGCAAAAGAAAAGGGCTGGAAACTGGCCAAATTTTATTTCATGATCGGTTTACCCACAGCGAAAGGTGAAGATGAGATTCAGCCTATTATAGATTTTCTTCTTGATATTCAGAATCAAGTCAAAATAAAAATAAATGTGAATGTCGGTACTTTTATACCGAAACCGCACACTCCTTTTCAATGGGGAGCTCAATTTACTGATGAGTTTGCCATGGAGCAGATCAGAAGATTGAGAGATGCATTGAGAGGGAAAAATTTCAAAGTGGGATTCCATTCTCCTTTTGTATCATTTGTAGAAGGAATTCTTGCCCGTGGTGATGAAAGAGTCTCCGATCTTATTGAAAAGGCCTGGGAGAAAGGTGCACGTCTCGACGCCTGGGATGAATATTTTGACCGTGATTTGTGGCGAAATATCATTGAGGAATCCGATTGGAATATTGAAGAGGAGATATGTTCTCCCCTCGATGTCGATTCTGAACTTCCCTGGGATTCAGTTTCTCTCGGGGTAAATAAGACTCAGTTCAAAGTAGAATATGAAAGAGCAATGAATTTCCAGTTAACTGAAAGTTGTGATAATCCATGCCGTGAATATTGTGGTGTCTGCAACAAAGATGAAAAAGTCAGATATCCTGAAGGATTTGATTTCCTGGAAAAAGAGATTTCAGTTGAAGAGGAAACAGGACAGGTTCGAAGGATACTTTTTAATTTCACCAAAAGCGGATCAGCAGTTTTCTTTGGTCATCTGAATATAATGCACATGTTCGAAATGGCTTTTCAGCGTGCGGGAATTAGAATGTTTTTTACACAAGGTTATAATCCTAAACCTAAAATGGAATTTCCTCACCCACTTACTTTGGGCATAGCCTCTGAAGGTGAAATCATTGGTGCTGAGATTTACTATCATGGTGAAGATCTCAATGTCCTGATGAATGATCTAAATGAAGTTCTTCCCGATGGAATCACTGTTACAGACAGCTCACTCCTGACAGTTCCCGAAGAGGGAAGAAAGTATAAATCATTAATGGCTCAGTACTGGGGAAGTATTTACAAGTTGCAAATTGACGATCATTGTAAATTCACTCTTGATGTTATCTATGAATCTCTACTGGAAAAGGCAATTGAATTCGATGTCAGTGAAGATTTTCTATTTGAATTGAAAGAAGGCTGTATTGAGATTACCTCTGAAATGAAAAATAAAAAAATGAATAATATAATGCGATTGCTGAATGAAATCGTCGGAGAGAATCCTCTTGCAGATGGTATCAGTCTGACAAGAATAAAAACATATAAAAAAAATAATAATTCCAGAAGCCTATTTCTTTAATAGAGCTTCTTTAACTGACTGTATTATCTCTCCGGGAGTTGACTTTTCAATTCCCGGGGAGTTTTTATTCGGCGAGCCATAATCCTCCGTAGCTTGCTGCGGGGATGAAGGCTTTGTACTCTTCGCGGCTTTGCCGCGACCTCTCCGAACACAGAAACCTCGGAGCTCGCTCCGAGGTTCTTTATCAGGGAAAAATAATTTATCTCTGAATTTTCGTCCTTTGAAAGTGTCCTTCAGGATTTTGTATTCCTCTTCCCATTGAAGAACGATATTCGGCAGAAAATGTTTCTGTACTTCTTCCAGGGTATTTTCTCTCATCGAATCTAAAAGGGTTTTATTTTGTAAAATTTCCAGAAAAGCATTTCCCATTGCTTTGAAATCACCTTTTTTGACTATGATGCCACTTTTGCCGTTAATGACCATTCCCGGAACACCTCTTGCATCTACTCCTATGCAAATACATCCATTGACCTGTGCTTCCAGAATTGTCATCGGTTGGTTTTCTGTCTCAGAAGCAGTGGCGAATATTTCACAGGCTCCGTATATACCGCTTCGGAGCAGATCTTCATGTTTCATTGCACCGGTCATATGAATGCGGTCCTTATATTCTGATTCTTCGGCTATTTCTACTATATCTCCCATTTGAGGTCCGTCCCCCACGATTAGAATTTGTATTTCACTGTCAAGGCTGGCGGCATAAATAAAAGACTCAATCAGTATATCAATACTTTTTTCATGTGAAATTCTGCCGACATAGAGAATTGTTTTTCCATTTAAATTATACTTTGCACTTACTTCTCCGGTTTTACTGTTGTCAAAGATATCGCCGTTTATTCCGTTTGAAATACTTTTCATTTTGGGTGCATTACATCCGTTATCCTTCATCTCTTCAATTGTGCTTTGAGATGGGGCAGTCGTTAAGTCTGCACGATTATAAAACTGGTTGGTAAAAATCCATGATAGATTCTGCACAAGTGTAGTCGGTTTAAATAATTTCCAATGTTTAATATATCTTGGATCAGAAATAAAGGTATGGTATGTACCTACTAAAGGAGTATTTAGCAGTTTAGCCATATTTATTGCCATAATTCCGAGACCAACAGGAGTTTCAAAGTGAATAATATCAACCTTTTCTTTTTTAAGAATTTTATAAGTTCTCAGGCTCATTATTTTAGTCCAGCGAAAATCTTCATAAAAGGAAGCTCTGAATGAGGCAATCCTCAATATAGTAATTCCGGGGTATCGGAATTCGTTAAAATCCTTATCTACAACAGGAGCCACAATAAATATTTTATGACCTTTGTCTGCAAGTGACTTGGATAAATTGATCACTGATGACACAATTCCATTGATCTGGGGATAAAATGTATCCGTAAAATATGCAATTTTCATTTTTTGTTAAAACTCTCGTAATTCAGATTTAAACAATTAATAACATAATTTTTTAAAAATGTGGAAAATAAAATAAATAATTTGTTGAAATACATTGACTCCTGGGTAATTGGGTATTATTATTAAGACATAACCCGCATAAGTGGGTAAAGGGGTAGAGCGATGCCTGGTTATGAATTTCTGATAAAGCCAAAAAATACATTGATATCAATTACTACAGAGCAGGTTCAAAGCACTCTGTATAGTCTATTGCTGCTTGAACACAGTCTGGATTCTTCCGGGTTAAGTTCCAGTCTTATCGAAATTAACAATTCTCTAAGTGATGATATCAAAATGCGCAATAAAGTCGTTATGAATGGTTTATATCATTCTGTTATCCCTGTAAAAGAAGTCTCTGATTTTAATGGGTATCTTGATCAATTGAGAAATATAGATCCTGTAATTCTGAGAGACAGAACATTGAATATGTATTTCAGTATTCATCAGAAAAAGATAGGGAATGTGCCGGAGCAGGCGGATATCCTTCGCGATAGTGATGCATATATATCATTTCTCCTGAATATTTTCGGAGAGGAAAAAATAGATGTTGAGATTGAAAGGGAAGCATATAAATACATTATAAATCCTGAAAAGATGAAAGATTTGATCATTTCTCATTTATTTCATATGTGGGATCTTTATTTCAGAAAAGAGTGGGAAATCAATGAAAGTATTCTTGAAGAGTCTGTTCGTTTATATAGGGAAGCAGGTATAGAAGAGCTCAGCAAGATGGATGCATTGAAATTCATTGGCTGCGGTTCAGATGACTGTGACTGGGATACTCTATCAGAGAAAATAAATGGTGCAAAAAGATTGTATCTGGTGCCTTCTGCTCATCTCGGTCCCTATAAAGGTAAAATCTATAACCACGAAACTGATGTAATGTGGCTTTTTTATGGATCACTTATTCCGGAAGGCTCAAGATTGAGCACTCCGGAATTGAGTCAGGCTGATTTGCTCATTCGATTCAATGCCTTGATTGATGGTACCAGGCTTAAAATATTAAAAATGTGCTCTCTGGGCTCAGAATATTCATCTACACAGATAATGAGTGAATTAAATCTCAGTCAGTCTGCAGTCTCAAGGCATTTAAAACAGTTAAGCGCTACGGGATTTCTACATGAAAGAAGAGAAAATAGCAGTAAATTTTACACCATTAACAAACAAAAAATTAATAATACAATTAGTTCATTTGCAGGATATCTGAATTTAGATTCAGATTCAAAATAAAGTCACCCTTAATGAGGAGGATGTGATGTCAGATAATTGGTATGAAATAATGGAAATCGCAAAAATGAGAGATGAAGCTATTCGAAATGATATGCATAATATACGATTCAGCCTTGAATTAAAAAAAGCACATAAATCAAGAGGTTTCAGTATCTATTTACTGGAAAATTTGGGTAAAGCTTTTTCATCAATTGGTAATTCGCTACAATCGCATTACCATTATGGATCAGAAAAGCACATGAGAAAAGTTTCTTAGATTTGTCTTATAGCTGCAGAGCAATTGTGTCTGCAGCTATATTTTTTTTATAATCAATACTATAATCATCAACATGAAAAAAATAGTTAATCCTTTTATAGGGAATGAAAATTATACATGCTTCGGATGTTCTCCTGAAAATAACAATGGACTTCAAATGGAATTTTTTGAAGAAGGCGACGAAATTGTATCAATCTGGAAAGCGGATACTAAATTTACCGGATTTGATGTGATACTCCATGGTGGAATTCAGGCAACATTGATGGATGAAATAGCCAGTTGGGTAGTTTTTGTTAAATTGAAAACCGGAGGATTCACAACAAACCTCAATGTCCAGTACAAACAATCTGTATCAATAGAGAAAGGTGATCTGACTATCCGTGCTTCACTGAGGGAAATGAATAAAAATATTGCTGATATTGCGGTTTCTCTTTACGATGGAGATGGAAAACTCTGCAGCAAAGGTATTGTGCAGTATTTTACTCTACCCGAAAAAATTGCCAGAAAGAAGCTTAACTATCCGGGGATTGAAAGTTTCTACGAGTAAACTTTTTATACATTTTCCTTTACATATAGTATATTAGCAAAGTAAAATACATAAGTACTTATACAAAAGAGGTCTTATGGGATTTTATGAAGATACAGGAATTCTGATACTTGGTACCAGATTGAAGAGATTGAGTGAGCGCTTTTTATCTGAAGTTGGAAAAATCTATGAAAATCTGAATATCGAGTTTGAACCGGCCTGGTTCCCTATGGTTTTTCTTCTCTATAAGAAAGGTCCTTTATCAATTACCGCTATATCTGATGAACTGAAGGTCTCTCAACCGGCTGCCAGTCAGCTTGTATCTTCTTTGTATAAAAAGGGTTTATTACTGCTTATTCCGGAAAAATTTGATAAACGCAAAAAAATTGTACATTTCACTGAGAAAGGTGAGGAAACAATAAAAGAACTGCTGCCCATTTGGGAAATCCTTGAAAATAGTATGTTTGAAATAATCTGTAATGAAAAAGAAGATATCCATATTGTAGACAGTTTCAATCAGTTGGAAAGCAAATTAAACAGATTCAGTTTCAGCGATTCTGTAATAAATAAATTAAAAAAAGATTCTGAGGGTATTTATGAATAAAGTATTCCACTATGGAGAGGATGTTTTAAGTCCGGGATTGGCTCTGGATATTGCCAGGGGTAATGTCAAAGGGAAAATATCTCCCAATGCTGCTGTTAAGATCAATAAATGCAGTGATGATGTTCAAACCATTGTTGACAATAAGGATATTGTATATGGAGTCAATACGGGTTTCGGACCTTTGTGTACAACCATTATCTCTGAAGAAGATACAAAAACTCTTCAATATAATATTTTGAAAAGTCACAGTGTCGGTATGGGTGATGATATTTCAGAAGAACTATCAGCTCTTATGCTTGTTTTGAAAATGCATGCACTGTCAAAAGGGTATTCAGGCATCAAAATTGAAACACTCGAACGAATAAATTGGCATATAAATAATAGGGCTTTTCCAGTTGTTCCCTCTCAGGGATCTGTTGGAGCATCCGGTGATCTGGCTCCGCTGGCACATCTTTTTCTACCTTTGATCGGTTTAGGCAAAGTTCATTATAAAGGGAAAATCATTTCCGGAGCTGAACTATTTGATTTGGAATCGCTTTCTCCTGTAGAGCTGGGCCCCAAAGAGGGACTGGCCCTGATAAACGGCACACAATTCATAGCCGCTCATGCGGTCAAAGCAGTTGAAAGAATGAAAAATATTCTCGATTCAGCGGATATCATTGGTGCTATGTCTTTGGAAGCTCTTCTCGGATCTGCCAGGCCTTTCAAGAAAGAACTGCACCAGATTAGACCTTATGCAGGTACAATTTATGTTGCCGACCGCCTGGAGTCCATGCTTAAGGGATCAGAAATACTACAATCACATATTGATTGTGAACGGGTACAGGATCCATATTCCATACGCTGTATGCCTCAGGTTCACGGCGCATCGAGAAATGCGTGGAAACATCTTAAAGATTTACTGATGGTAGAATTAAATTCTGTTACCGACAACCCTATTGTTCTCAGTCCGGAAGATACAATCAGCGGAGGAAATTTTCATGGGCAGCCATTAGCCCTTCCTCTCGATTATTCCACGTTGTCATCAAGTGAACTGGGAAATATTTCCGATAGAAGAACCTATCTGCTTTTAGAGGGAAATACAAAGGGACTACCGAAACTGCTTATGGAGCATACAGGAATCAATTCGGGTTTTATGATACCTCAGTATACATCGGCCGCAGTTGTTTCGGAGAATAAAAGTCTCTGTTTCCCTCCCAGTGCCGATAGTGTCCCCACTTCTCTGGGACAGGAAGACCATGTGAGTATGGGATCCATCAGTGGAAGACGAGTTAATGAAGTTATTTCAAATGTTGAAAAGATACTTGCGGTGGAGTTAGTCTGTGCAGCACAGGCTTTTGACTTTCGAAGACCTTTGAAATCAGCGCCCGTTCTGGAAAACTGCCATGGAGCAGTTCGTAAAATTATCGATCATGCAGAAGTCGATCGAGTTTTTGCCCACGATCTGGAAGCTGCCAGAAAAATGATTGCAGACGGTGATCTTGTAGCTGCAGCTGAAGATGCGTCCCGGGAATACAAAATAGATATCCATGGAGGAGATAATGAACTATTCGGACTTTATTAACACATATGCAAATCACCCTGAATATAAGGCCCCGAGAGGTCCTGAACTTCATGCTAAAAGCTGGCAGACAGAAGCCGTGCTCCGTATGTTTCTCAATAATCTCGATAGAGAAGTAGCCGAGGCACCTGAAGATCTTGTGGTTTATGGTGGAACCGGCCAGGCGGCTAGAAATGTTGAAGAAGCAAAACGCATTATAAAACACTTGCTGGAACTGGAAGATGACGAAAGTTTACTGGTTCAGTCGGGGAAAGCAGTCGGTGTTGTGAGAACACACAATGAAGCCCCTAGAGTCCTCATCGCCAATAGTAATCTGGTACCTCACTGGGCGAACTGGGAACATTTCAACAAGCTGAAAGATGCCGGTTTAATGATGTACGGACAGATGACAGCGGGAAGCTGGATCTATATTGGAACTCAGGGGATCCTTCAGGGTACTTATGAAACATTTGTCGCTTGTGGAAAGAAGTATTTTAATGGAGATCTCAGTCATAAACTTCTGGTAACAGGAGGATTAGGCGGCATGGGTGGAGCTCAGCCTCTTGCAGCTACTATGGCCGGAGCCACCTGCCTGGGAGTTGATATTGATCCCGAGCGCATTAAAAAAAGACTGGCAACACGTTACGTCGATAAGATGACAGAATCATATGACGAAGCGATAAAATGGGTACTCGAAGCCAAAGAGAATGGTGACGCTCTATCTGTGGGACTCGTCGGAGATATCGGAGATGTCCTTCAGAAGCTGATTAACGATAATATCATACCTGAGGTTCTGACTGATCAGACCTCGGCCCATGATCCGATTAACGGATATGTGCCCAACGGGATTTCCCTCGCTGATGCAATAAAATTAAGAGAAGATGATCCTCAGGATTATAGAAAACGTTCTGTAAAAAGTATGGCAAGACATGTAGGTTTTATGCTTGAGCTACAGAAGAGGGGAAGTCGGACATTCGATTATGGAAATAATCTGAGAGAGTTTGCCAGAGAAGGGGGAGAAAAAGATGCTTTTAATTTCCCCGGATTTGTTCCTGCATACATAAGACCTCTATTCTGTGAAGGGAAAGGACCTTTCCGATGGGTTGCCTTATCAGGGGACCCTGCAGATATCAAAGTGACAGATGATGCACTGAGGGAGGCCTTTCCCGATAATAAAGACCTGCTCAACTGGCTTGATAAAGCCGAAGAGAGAGTCGCCTTTCAGGGACTGCCAAGTCGAATCTGCTGGCTAGGTCTCGGCGAAAGAGAGAAAGCCGGATTAATTTTTAACGATCTCGTAAAAACGGGTAAAGTGAAAGGTCCTATTGTTATCGGAAGAGATCATCTCGATTGCGGATCAGTGGCTTCTCCCAATAGAGAGACTGAGGGGATGAAAGATGGTACAGATGCGGTTTCCGACTGGCCTCTTCTCAATCTTATGTCAAATGCCAGTGGCGGTGCCACATGGATTTCTTTCCATCATGGTGGTGGAGTAGGAATAGGATACTCTCAACATGCGGGTATGGTTGTTGTTGCCGATGGAACTGAACGGGCAGAAAGATGTCTGAGAAGAGTCTTGTATAATGATCCGGCAATGGGAATCTTCAGGCATGCAGATGCCGGTTATGAGATTGCTCTGAAAACAGCAGAAAGAGAAGGTGTTAAAAGATGACTTTAAAAGGTGTGGGACCCATTTCACAAGTCCTGACAATGGATTCCATGCCCCTTTCTGGACCGATAGACGATTCTCAACTACAGATAATCACAAAGGGCGGATTGATTTTTGCCGATGGGCAGATTATTGAAGTCGGAAATTATGATTTCCTTAGGCAAAAATATTCTCAAGTGGAATTTACAGCTTTCGACGAGCCCCTTGTCTGTCTGCCCGGTTTTATTGATGTCCATACTCATATCTGCTGGGGGGGAACACGTTCAGCAGATTACGCATCGAGAATTTCCGGAAAAACATATCTTGAAATTGCAAAAGAAGGCGGTGGTATCAGTGTTTCTGTAGAGGGGACCAGGAATTCAACTCATGATGAACTGGCTGCAGGCTTGCGAGAGCGGGCAATCAGACATCTGAATGAAGGAGTGACCACTTGTGAAGTAAAAAGCGGGTACGGGCTCAATAAAGACAGTGAGATCAGAATTCTGAATGTTATCAATGATGTAAACCGGGAAATTGCCATTGATCTTATCCCGACAGCCTTATCTGCTCATATTAAACCTGCGGATTTTGCCGGTTCTCATAGAGATTACCTCGATTATGTTCTCGATGAAATTTTACCAGTTGTAAAAGAAAAACAACTTTCTGATAGAGTTGATATATTTATCGATGAAGGTGCGTTTTCTCTTGAAGACGGGGAGTACTTCTTAAAAAAAGCCAAGATTATGGGATTTGAAATAACAGTTCACAGCGATCAATTCACTTCGGGGAGCAGCAGACTAGCTGTATTATACGGGGCTTTGAGCGCCGACCATCTGGAAAGCATTTCTGAAGATGACATCAAGTTGCTCTCTGAATCTAAAACATCTGCTGTAGCTCTACCGGGCTGTTCTCTCGGCTTGGGTATGAGATTCACACCTGCAAGAAAACTACTGGATAAAGGTGCCTCTCTGGTCATATCAACAGACTGGAATCCCGGCTCAGCTCCAATGGGAGATCTGTTATTGCAGGCCTCTATATTGAGCGCATCGGAAAAACTTTCTACAGCAGAAACTTTTTCTGCAATAACATTCAGGGCGGCACATGCTTTAAATCTCAAAGATAGAGGTAAACTGATAAAAGGACAAAAAGCGGACTTTTTATTTTTTAAAGCTTCTGATTATAGAGATATTCTCTACAACCAGGGGAAATTGAAGCCTTTTTCCGTTTGGAAGAACGGAATAGAGGTTTGAGTTGAAAACATAAGTGGTATATGAAATAATCCAAAGCTGATGGAAATTACATTACTGAAGATCATACTGCCGATTCTTTTCGCACTTCTTGTATTGCCTCTGTTTCTAAGATTTTTTATTGGCAGAATAATCCTGTATACTGTCAAAAAAAGATTTTTGAAAGATTTCACATTCGATGGCCATGACGATTCTCTTGCAGTAGAGAAAATTCAAAGCATACTATTCAAAAAACTCAGCTCTCCCTACGTAATCGAGTTTGATATAAAAGACGAACTTATAAAAATGATTCTTACAATACAGAACTGTTATGTCAAAGAAGATAATAAAGAATTGAAATTCAATTTTTCCATTTCCGATCTTATTAAGTGCTATTTTCTACTTATGTCGGATATTAATAATATCATAAATAACACAAGCTGGTTTTACACTCTTAAGAAGAGCAAGATCTCCACACTGAAAAGGGTCAGTAGAATCAGTGGATATTATAATTACCTATATAAAAAAATCCCTTTTTTAAAATTTCTGAGAAAAAGCCGGACCACCGGTAAAATCGTAAGAATCCTCTTTATTCCCATTTTGGGCTTGCCTTCTATCTTAATAAGCATTGTCGCTTCACTTGTATCTCTTTTTGTAACAGAGATAATCTGGAAGTATTACTATGCTGTTTTGCTGATTAAATGCGCTTATTATTCAATGATTCTATTCGGACATAAGCATAGTTTAATAAAAGAACGAATAGATCAGTTTCCAATAAAGAAAATCAAAGAAATGGCAGGGAAAGTTGAAGATCTGATAAATCCGGAAAATGTCTCTTACCAATCAGACCTGTTTGAATCATCATATGTTGAGTATCAGAGAATTCTGGAAGAGTTTGGAATAACACCTGAAAAGGATCTTGATTTTAATGGAATAGAATATCGCTTTAATAAAAAAAAAAAATTTTCAAACGTTTTATTGAAATACCAGCAAATGTTGCAAAACGATATAATCCTCTCTATGAGAAGTCATTTTCTGACAGAAAACAGATTTTGTTCCTCGCAGATAGTATCGGTAGTATTTATTCTGATAAGGAAAAACATTATGAGGATTTAAGGATACTGGAGATATATGAAGTTTTTTATATGATTTCTGTTCTAGCATATAATAAACTGCTTTTCAGTTCTAAAATTCTCGATAGTATTACAGTAGATTTTATATTGAAAGCCAAAGATCTCAATAATGAAATATTTAATGAGGTTTTGAAAAATAAGATCCCACGATATAAGCAGATATATAAATCCCTCAACTTGATAAGGAAAGGCCGGGTATTATACAAAGCGCTGCGAACAACTAATCCCGTAGGATTTCTTGTCTCAATAAGTGGTCCCATTGCATTCGAAAGTACGAGAATTCAGATGAGAGATTACATTTATCACAGAGCTGGTCGCTTCACACTTTATTGCTATGAATCAAATCGATTAAAAAGAGAATGTGCCTTTTTTATACCTGAAAAAATTTAAAGACTATCTTCAAAATCGGTAAGAGTATCACCTAGTGAATCTATTTCTTCGCTCGAAGGAGGAATAATTCCATCAAAAGCCGCTCTGGTCAGCGATCTGTCAGTTTCTGAATCTTTAATGTACAAAGTCGGATCTCCCAGGATCACCATTCCCAGAAACCATTCATCATCCTTTTTTCCGTAATAGTTATACCAGGACTTGAAGGCATTTCCCCAGCTGCTTCCCACAGTGAGTGTTCTGTGGAATTCCAGAGGGTAATAATTTCCTCCGACTTTTGTCGAACCTGTGACTGCCAGACCTGTTTCCGTATTACTGAGATAAGTCATTCCCAGATTATTCTGTGTGTATCTGGCTCCCTTGCAATTGAACATATTCAGAAAACGTCCCTTCATATTGTTAGAACTGATATCAGCGTATCTGACTGTATTGTAAACTCCGTCGCTATTGATGTAGAGCGATGTCGGTGTAGCGTGTATCCATTGATACACATAATCGGCACCATCATAAGACAGGCTGTAAAGATAATTGTCTTTCATTGTCATTTGAGTATTTTCGTTTATACGGATGGAATCATACATTCTTTCCAAACCGAAGGATGAGCCTTTGTACGTATCAAACCAATCGTCATCTTTGAATATAAAAGCACCACCGAGGTATTCATAATTACCGGTGCGGTAATTGTGGAGTTTTGTAAAATAATTATTTATCTCATCGACAGAGCCAGTTAATCTGGAAACATATATAGACAAATTCAAGGGGCTATGGCTATCATACTTGCCATCACCATCGCTATCTCCCCAGCTCGCATCCAGGTCCATCAGAAAAAGATCAATAGGAAACTCCTCCGTTTTGCCGAATGCCTGTTGCTCATACCATGCCGTCGGCAGATCTCCTACGAGGAATGCGCCACTTATTGAGTTTCTATAATTTTTTATCAGAACCTTTAACTCCTCTACTGTATCATCTGAAGAAAAGGGTCTTATTTCTATCGTTCCGCCTATAGCTCTGATATCTTCGCTGTACTGGGTGAGTTGATCTGAGATTACTGTTAAAATTGACTGATCAACAATTAGCAGAAGGTTTGCCGGACTTGTATCAGCAGGTGGAGGAGGAGGATCCATCATCATAAGGGAACAGGAGACAAAGGGTAGTAAAATAATCCCCAACAGAGTTTTTTTTAACAAGTCCATATTATAATAATACCTCTGCCGATCTCGAATTCAATAGTATAATAAATAGTAATTTGTAAATTTGGGAACATTATATTAAAATCAAACTTATAAGGTGAAAATTTGTTTAGAAAACCGCTCAGCATCTACATTCTATCTCTTGTCTTTCTATTCTCTCCTATTGCAATATTAATATTTAATGCGGCAGTCAATATGGTTCCTCTTATCGGTTATGGAAGTATTTTTTACCGGTTGCAACTTTTTGACCGGATTATACTGCTTCTTTATATTATTACCGGTATATCTATTTTTCTTGTAAGGAAATGGGGATGGTGGGTCATTATATCGTCGGCATCACTAATGTTTCTCTACAACCTTATAACTTTTTTCTTTAATCCTTTTTCTTCACTAATGGTTCTGCTTCTTATGAATCTCGCATTATTTGCAACAGCTCTTATTTTTTTCAGAAAACATATGATTGCCCCGTATTTCAATCCCCGGTTAAGGTGGTGGGAACAGGATCAACGATATGAGATAGATATTTATCTGAAATTTCTTGGAATAGACAAAAATGTAATTATTTCTGATATATCAGCTGGAGGTTGTTATATTTATGTTGATTTTTTAATTGATAAAGGATCAGAACTGCCTGTATTAATTGTATGTGGTTCATTTCATATTACTGTTACAGCTAAAATAATGAGGATTGCAAAGGAATCTGAGCAGTATTATGGATATGGACTTATGTTTCAGAAAATTGAAGAGATTGAAAAGGAGGGGCTGTATCAATTAATCAGGAAACTTAAAACTTTTTCCAGTTTTGAGAGTGATAATGCTGATACTGATGAAAAAAGGTCAGCGAGCCGTTATTTTATTGGTTATAATCTCTCAATTTTATCAGAAGAGGAACACTGTCCTGCCAATTTGCTGGATATTTCCAGAAGCGGCTGTGCTATACATACGTCAAATGATATGGCTGCCAATTCCAACTGCCTTTTTAATTTCAGAGTGGAACAGGAGAACTACAAAATCATATCAAAAGTAATATGGAAAAAAGGGGAGCAGGGAAGTCGGCATTATGGTCTTAAATTTATAGGACTGGAAAGAAAAAATAAAATAGCCCTGAAAAAAATGATTATATATGCAGAGAAACTCGGTGCTAAGAAACGCAAAATGAGCAAAAGCTATTACAATCAGCAATGTGAAGAGAAACTTGACCGTACTCCCTATGTCATAATCCGCAAAGTAAAGAATTTATTTAAATAATTTTACTTTACTGCTATAGTCTCAATTTCTATAAGAACGTTTAATGGGAGACAAGATACCTCATAAGCTGCCCTGGCCGGTGGTTTTTGAGAGTAGTATTTACCATATATGTCATTCATGGCTTTGAAGTTCCCAATATCACTGAGCAGAACTGTTGATTTCACAACATCTGTATAGGAATAGCCCGCTTCCTCCAATATAGCTCCTATATTTTTCATAACCTGTTCTGTTTGAATGGAAATATCATTTTCCACAATCTCACTGGTTTCAGGATTAAGGGGTATCTGACCTGAAATATAAAGTGTACCACCTACTTCAACAGCTTGTGAATATGGACCTATGGCAGCAGGGGCTTCGCTCGTACTGATAATTTTTTTCATTGCAACACCTCATTTTTTTTTATTGATGATTATAGTGTAGAACGATAATATTATAAACAACAAGGAAAATACTGATATGGATTTTTCTCTTTTCCTATAGGGCAAATCATGCTATTGTAGGCAAATCATAGTGAATTTTATTCTTAAAAGGGAATCCGGTTTAATTCCGGAACGGTCCCGCCACTGTAATAGGGTGTGTATTGATCAATAACCACTGGAAAATACCGGGAAGGTGATCAATAAAAATACCTCGGAGCAAAGCTCCGAGGCATTTATGTTCGGAGAGGATGCGGCAAGCCGCGGAGAATAGTTGGCCAGAAGGCCCGCCGAATAAAGTCCCTTAAGTCAGGAGACCTGCTGTGAAAACTTGAGTTATTACTCTTCGAGGAGGGAGTGGTGTCATTGAATACTAGTAATTCAAAGTCATTGATGATCCAGGGAACAGCATCGGATGTAGGGAAAAGCCTGCTTGTAGCCGGATTATGCAGAATATACAAAAGAAAAGGGATCAAAGTAGCTCCTTTTAAAGCACAGAATATGGCTTTAAATTCTTATGTAACACCTGATGGTCTGGAGATCGGAAGAGCACAGGCATTGCAGGCTGCAGCGGCATCAATCGATCCATCTGTTTATATGAATCCCATTCTGATAAAACCCCATGGTGATATGAACTCACAAATTGTAGTTATGGGCAAACCATGGAAAGATCTCCATGCTTCAGATTATTACAAAGCAAAGAGTATACTTTGGTCCAATGTGACAAAATCACTGGATACTCTGAAGAAAGAATACGATCTCATTATCTGTGAAGGAGCCGGTAGTCCCGCAGAAATTAATCTTAAAAAAGATGAAATTGTAAATATGGCTGTGGCTAAATACATTCAGGCACCGGTTTTATTAGCTTCTGATATAGATCGGGGAGGAGTCTTTGCCTCACTCTATGGCACTGTCGCATTAATGGATGATGAAGAAAAAGCTCTAATCAAGGGATATATCATTAATAAATTCAGAGGAGATGTTCAATTGCTCAAACCGGGCTTGAAGATGATTGAAGATCTCACGGAAGGCCGGAAGACTGCCGGAGTTATTCCCTACATACACAATATTAATCTCGCACAGGAAGATTCTGTTTTTCTGGAGAAAAATCACATTTTCGGTGGCGGTCCCATTGATATTGCCGTAATTCATCTACCCTATATGTCAAATTATGATGATCTCGACGCTCTGCTCCTGGAAGAAGGGATAACAATCAGAATGATTCGCAAAGGATCTGAGATCGGTACTCCTCATGCCGTTTTGATACCGGGCAGTAAAACAACTATGGCTGATCTTCAGTGGATGAAAGACAATGATATCGATTCAAGAATAAAAGAACTGGCATGTCAGGGGATTCCTGTTGCCGGTATCTGCGGTGGATATCAGATTTTAGGAAATCAGATCTGTGATCCTTCAGGACTTGAAGGGAGCCCGGGTGAAATGGCCGGACTAGGATTATTGACTGTGAGTACGGTTATTCAGGAGACGAAAAAAACAGTACTAACTGAAGCAACAGGTTCTTCATCCAGTGGGTTTATGTCTGATTTTCATGGCACAGTTACAGGTTATGAAATCCATATGGGTGAAACTATATGCACTGGTTCTGATTCGCCACTGTTTCAATTAAATAACGGATCAATTGATGGGACTATAACCGGCAATGGAAAGATCTGGGGTACCTATTTTCACGGTGTATTCAATACTCCATGGTTCAGAAGAGCATGGTTGAAATCTATCGGATGGAAAGAGTCGGGGATAGCGAGAAATCTCAACGACGTGCAAGATGAACAACTGGATAAACTGGCAGATATTATGGAAGATAATCTCAATATGGACTTTATAGATGGGATAATCGGATTATGATATTTATCCTTGCAGGAGCCCTTCTGATTGATTTGATTTTAGGCGAATTTCCCAATAAGTTTCATCCAGTTGTCTGGATGGGAAGCTATATCAAATTTTTATGGAAGAAACGTATTACCAGGTCTGTTACTCTTTTGTTCGTCTGGGGTGTTTTAATCATAATATCGGGAATTGGAATATTCGGAGTTTTACCCTATTGGATCTTAAAATTGATTCCCGGAATATTTTCTTTTATCATATCTATTCTCATGTTTACAGCTGTTTTTTCAATAAAATCACTGATAAAAGCAGGTTTGGAAGTAAAAAAAGCTCTTTCTGAAGGAAATATTGAAAAAGCAAGAGAATTAACAGCATGGAATTTAGTCAGTAGAGATATGAGTCAAATGCATGAAGACGATGTTGTCTCGGCAGTCATTGAATCACTGGCAGAGAATATTACTGACAGTTTTTCTTCTCCACTGTTTTATTTTACTCTGGGAGGAATTCCTGCTGCCTGGGCATACCGTTTTGTCAACACATCAGATTCGCTCATTGCATACCGGAAATCAGATTATGAATGGGGTGGCAAATTCACAGCATGGTCTGATTCTCTGTTGAACTGGATTCCCTCTAGAATAACAGGGGTAATAATCTGTATTTCTGCTCTAATTCTCAGAAAAAACTGGAAAAACAGTTTCAAAGTGATGGTTAGTCAGCATGGAAATACATCGAGTCCCAATGCGGGATGGACAATGGCAGCCATGGCCGGTGCTCTGAATATCAGATTGGAGAAAAAAGGTGAATATATTCTGAATGGCGGTAATAAAAATCTTGAGTACCAATTAATCGATGGTGCCGTTAACATTGTAATAACATCTATTTGTATAACCCTATTTTTTATCATTTTACTGCTGGAGGTAATCTATTGAGTAAGCATCTTAAGAAAACTCATGGCGGACTTAACTATTCCCGCTTGAAGGAAAAGGGGATTACACCTGAAGACATTATTGATTTCAGTGTCAGCATCAATCCATTTCCGGTTCATGAGAGTATTATTAATGCAGTTAGAAATTGCTCTTTAACCAGGTATCCCGATTCGTCTGCCTATGAACTTCGAGAGAGAATCGCCCAATATGAAAATTGCAGGGTCGATGAGGTTCTTGCCGTGAACGGTACATCTCAGGGGATTAACCTGATCGGTGAAGCCTTTCTTGACAGCAATTCAACAGTGCTCATTGCTGCCCCTGCATACAGCCAGTATAAAAATATATCACAATTAAAAAAATCTAAGATAATTGAACTGGAAAGTGATGTTTCCAGAGATTTTAAACCCGACGAAAATCAGATAATTGAAAAGATAGAAGAAATCAGACCTGAAATCTTTTGGATCTGTAATCCCAATAATCCCACAGGAACATATCTTGCTGAAGACAAAATGGATAAAATTGAAGAAGCGGCAAAGAAGACGGGTACTATTGTTGTAATTGACGAGGCATATATAGCATTTACGAAAAAGGAGCTGCGATTTCGTAAAGAATCAACTAATATACTGAGGCTCAACTCCATGACTAAAGATTACGGGATTCCAGGGCTGAGATTGGGTTATATCCATGGCGATCAGGAGCTTCTGAAAACGATCGCAGATCATCAACCGGAATGGAGTATCAGTGCTCCCGCTCAAAAAGCTGGAATAGCCTGTCTCGATGAAAATGAATATTATGCAAAAACATGGGCTTCAGTAAAAGAGGAATGCGAAAGATTCAGAAATAAACTGATAGGGATTGGTCTTAAAGTATATGAAACTGAATCAAACTTTTTTATGGTCAGGCTCGGTTCCAGGGCTGATATTGAAGATGGAAGCCCGGGATACGCATCATTGTTACAGCATGCTCTTGAGAGTAAAAATATTCAGATCAGGGATTGTTCCTCTTTTGGTTATCCCGATCACATAAGAATCGGTATCCACTCCAGAGAGAATAATGAACTTCTTTTTCAGGCTATCAAAGAGGAGACATCTATATGGGAATAGTTCTCGTTTTGGGGGGGACAAAAACAGGCAAAACAACATTTGCCGAAAATAGGGCTCGTACTTTATCAGAAGAAAAGAATATTCCCGTACACTATATAGCCACAGCTCAGGCTATTGATCAGGAAATGGTTCACAGGATAAGAAAACATCAGGAAAAACGACCTTCACACTGGATTACAATTGAAGAATCATATCGGGTATCTGAAGTCATTAACTCTCTGTCAGGAGAGGATACGGTATTAATTCTCGATTGTCTGACTCTTTTAATGACAAATCTTATGTTTGAAAAAGGGGATAATTGCACCAGAGAAGAGGCAGAATCTGTTGTTTTCACTGAAGTTGATAATATTATTAGAGAATCATCTAAAATAAAAAACGAATTGATTATTATATCCAATCAAGTGGAAAATGGTTTGGTTTCAGAGCATGAATGGGCTCGTATGTTTCAGGATATTACCGGAATGACTCATCAGAGACTGGCTGCTGCGGCAGATCGTGTTTTTATGATGAATGCCGGCCTTGCTCAAAAATTAAAATGAACGAATACATATAGGATAATTAATGATATTACTGACAAAAACTATAAACAACATAACTTCACTGAACCTTGAATCGATGGAGAATGTAAAAAAGCGACAGTCACAACTGACAAAACCATTGGGAAGTCTGGGACGTCTCGAAGATTTGTCTATTCAACTGGCGGGAATTCAGTGTAAAACTTTTCCTGTACTTAAAAATAAAGCGATTTTTACATTTGCCGGTGATCACCATGTTGTTTTCGAGGAAGGGATTGCCAGTGCTCCAATGGAGATTACTGCTCAACAGGTAGAAAACTTTACACGTGGTGGCGGTGCTGTCAATGCATTGGCAAATCACTGTGGTGCAAGAGTTGTTGTTATTGATATGGGTGTGGCAACAAAATACAATCGTTCGGAATTTGTAAAAGATAAATTTATTGATTACGGAGCTGCCAATATCAGCAGAGGTCCGGCTATGACCAGAGACCAGGCTATTCGAGCACTGGAAGGTGGAATTGAAGCTGTTGAGGAAGAAATCCAAAATGGTCTGGATATACTGGGTGTCGGAGAGATGGGAATCGGCAATACAACTCCATCTTCTGCAATATACTCTTTGTATACCGGGTTATCTCCGGATGCTGTTACAGGACCCGGTGCGGGAATAGATGATGATATTCTGAAAAAGAAGATTGAAGTGGTTCAGAGAGCTCTCGATATCAATAAGCCTGATAAAGAAGATGCTATAGATGTTTTATCGAAAATCGGAGGATTTGAGATCGGCGGAATGGCAGGTGCAATGCTCGGTGCTGCTTCACACAATATTCCTGTTGTTGTCGATGGTTTTATTTCAACTGCTGCAGCATGCCTTGCCAGAACCCTTAATCCTCTTGTCGATGATTATCTTGTACTCTCTCATTTCTCTGCGGAAAGAGGATTTTCTCACGCAGCTGATCATGTCGGGCAGAAACCGCTTCTCGATCTGGGTTTGAGACTTGGTGAAGGAACCGGTGCAGCTTTAGGAATTTCTCTCGCCGACGCTGCTGTTCGAGCTTTAACAGAAATGTCTACTTTTAAAGAAGCGGGAGTGATAGACGTAAAAGAGATATGAAAAAACTGATATATGCCTTGAGATTTATGACTGTTATTCCAATAAAGTGGAAAGAAAATGAAAATATGGGAGAAGTAGCCCGGTCTATCTCGTTTTTTCCTATTGTTGGAATAATAATCGGACTTTCCAATTTTGCTGTTTATTACATAGTCAGCCTTCTATTTTCTCCTCTGTTCACATCAGTTGTTGTCGTTGTCTGGTGGATTTTTATTACCGGAGGATTACACCTCGATGGACTTGGTGATACTGCAGATGGAGTATGGGGTGGAACAACAAAAGAAAGACGGCTGGAAATAATGAAAGACAGTCGATCCGGTGTATTTGGAGTATTAACTCTTATTGCATTTTTGCTGTTGAAAACTGCTGTGCTGAATGAAATGTTTTCTTTCAGTAAAGGTTCTGCATTATCTCTTTTGATTTCAGCACCTGTAATCGGTCGGTGGACTTCTGTATTCTCGATATATTTTTTTAAATCAGCCAGAAAAGAGGGATTGGGAAACTTCTTTAAAGAAAATATATCTTTAAAGGAATTGATTATAACTTTCATTCTGACACTTCTTCCTGTGTTTTACTTCTCACGGTTTTCTGGAATTATAACTCTTGTGCTTGTAACCATTGGCATTTTTTTCTCTTCCCGATATTTCAAAGGAAAACTGGGAGGATTAACAGGTGATATCTATGGAGCTCAATGTGAATCATCAGAATTGCTTTCATTGATTATAATGCTGATTCTCATATTTTCAGGAATTACAATTTGATAAACCTTATGTTAGTCCGCCATGGTGAATGCCTTGGTGCAGGGACTTATATCGGACGGGGATCAGATGTACCACTCAATGACCAGGGAATAAAACAACTTTACAAAGTTGCAGATATATTGACTTCAATAAATGAAAATAGGGCAATTGACTTTCTATACAGTTCTCCAATGATTAGAGCAAAAGATTCAGCAGAAATACTTTCGGAAAAACTGAAATTGCCAATAGATATTTTATATGGGATAGAAGAGATAGATTTTGGAGATTGGGAAGGACTCAGCTACAATGACTTGGAACAGGAATCTCCGGATAAATTAAAAAAATGGCTCAATAATCCAATGGAAATTTCACCACCTGTAGGAGAAACTCTAAAGGATTTACAGAAACGGACTTATAATGCCACAGATTTTTTGAATGAAAAAATAATTGATACAAAAGAGTGGAATATTGTGCTGGTATCACATAGGGGACCACTTGTTCTGATGATATTGAGGTATCTGAAACTTGATTTTGAATATTACTGGAATTTTAGAATAGACCGGGGATCAGTATCAAAAGTGAAGTTGTATCCCCGGTTTACAGAATTGGAATTTCTAAATAGAAAATTCTGATTACTTAAATTTAACAGCAGTTCCGTAAATAATTACTTCTGCCGCTCCCTGCATAACAGAGCTTGATGAATAACGGGCATTAACGACAGCGTCAGCACCGAGGGATTCAGCTTCTTCAACCATCCTTTTTGTGGCGATTGCACGTGCTTCATTGAGCATATCACTATAGGACTTGATCTCACCACCGACTATTGTCTTAAAACTGCTCATCAGGTCACGCCCGATATTTTTGGACTGGACAATGGATCCCTTTACGAGACCTATCGTCTCCAGATCTTTGCCGGAGATAAAATCAGTATTTACTATAATCATCAGGATTCTCCTCTTTTTGTTCTTTTAGCCGATCAACCATTGTGTATATCATTAAACCTAGAAATCCGACTGCGATCAGCAAGACTATAAATGTCCAGATCCCACTGAGACCGGATTGTACCAGCCCAAATAAAATCAGTAGGAAATAACCTAGAATGATAAGTAAAAAAATGGCGGAAATAACTATTGTTGTTATATATTTTCCTTTCATAGCTATATTATAGTACGGGAAAGTATCAGATTGTACAAAAAAAAGAGAGCATTTGAAAGCTCTCTTTTTTAATTTATTCCCATTCGATTGTTGATGGTGGTTTAGATGATATATCGTAAACAACTCTTCCTATTTCCTTCACTCTGTTTGTGATAGCAGAAGAGATCTCAAGCAGATCCTTTGTCGGGAAGTCGAAGACATCAGCTGTCATACCATCATGTGAAACAACCGCTCTCAGAGCCAGTACGTATCCATAATCCCGTGCATCACCGGCTACACCAACAGATCTTACAGGCAGCAGAACTGAAAAAGCCTGCCATATTTGATTATACAGGTCTCTTTTATGTAATTCTTCAATATAAATGGCGTCAGCTTCGCGTAAAATATCACATCGCTCTTCGGTGACTTCTCCGGGGATTCTTATTCCGAGTCCCGGACCGGGGAAGGGATGTCTGAAAACGATCTTTTCCTCTATTCCGAGTAAAAGTCCAAGTTTTCTTACTTCATCTTTGTAAAGCATATCGAGAGGTTCGACGATTTTTCCCTCTTTTCTTTTCTGCTCAACTAATGGAGTCCCCACATTATGATGGGATTTGATAACTCCTGCCTTATTTCCTACACCTTTTCCAGATTCTATCAGATCAGTGTAAAGAGTTCCCTGAGCGAGAAAATATTCACCATCTATGTGTTTGGCAACTTCTTCTTCCTGCACACGGATAAAAGTATCTCCAATGCTTTTCCTTTTTGCCTCAGGATCGATTATTCCATTAAGAGGACCGAGAAATCTATCTCTTGCATCGATTATAAGAAGGTTTTTCGCACCGAGTTTCTTCAGATTTTCCGAAACCTGTTCTGTTTCGTTTTTTCTCATCATTCCCGTATCGATGTACATGAGAAAAACTTTATCCGGATCGAGGCACTTCAGTAGAAGCCCGCCGGCAACAGTTGAATCAACTCCACCGGATATGAGAAGCAGAACTTTACCGTCACCGACCTGCTTATCCAGATTTTCTGCTGCTTCTTCAATATACTTGTCCATTGACCAGCCTTTTCGGGCTCCGCATATATTTACTGCAAAATTTTCAAGAATATCATTTCCATGTTCACAATGGGTTACTTCGGGATGGAACTGTAGACCCCAGATTTTTTTGCTTCGGTTCTCAACGATTGCCGGAAGCTTGTGCTCGCTCATCGCTACTAGCTCAAAACCGGGAGCAAGTTCATCGAGACTATCTCCATGACTCATCCATGAAATAAAATTATCGGGAATTGACTTGATCAATGGCGAGTCAGCTTTTTTAAACTTTATAGCGCTTCTACCATATTCTTTTTTATTGAGAGGAGCGACTTTTCCACCATTTTCCTGAGTTATTATCTGTAATCCATAACATATCCCCAGTAGTGGTATATCTAGAGAATAGACTCTTTTATCAGGTTTGGGAGAAACCTTTTCATAAACGGAATATGGTGATCCCGAAAGAATAACACCCTTTACATTAGAAGTGAGAATATCATCAGATAATGCACAGTCTCCAGGAATGATTTCGGTATAAACTCCAGCTTCTCTTATTCTTCTTCCGATCAGCTGACTTGTCTGCCCACCAAAATCTAATATTAGTATTTTATCCATATATAATCCTTAATCTAAACCGAATAATTAGGTGCATCCTGTACAATTGTTACATCGTGAGCATGACTTTCCCTTAATCCGGCATTGGAAATCTTGACGAATTTTTTATAGTTTCTCAATTCATTTATATCTTTGCAACCGCAGTAGCCCATCCCTTTTTTCAGACCTGTAGTCAGCTGCTGAAGGTAGGGTCCCAATTCGCCTTTATAGGGGACACGTCCCTCAACACCTTCAGGAACAGGTTTATCATTCTCTTTCATCTGGTACCTGTCTCCGCTTCCGTCTTTAATTGCCCCAACAGATCCCATTCCTCTGTACTGTTTAAAAATCCTTCCCTCGAAAAGAACTTCTTTCCCGGGAGATTCCTTAAGCCCTGCAAGAAGATTACCAATCATAACAGTAGAAGCTCCGGCTCCTATTGCTTTAGTGATGTCTCCGGAGAATTTGATCCCTCCATCTGCTATTATGGGAATGTTGTATTTTTCTGCTTCTTCAGCTGATTCATAAACTGCAGAAAACTGGGGAACTCCGATTCCGGCAACTATCCTGGTTGTACAAATAGAACCGGGGCCAACTCCAATTTTTACAGCATCACTGCCAGCTTCTATCAGAGACTTTGTCCCTGAAGCATTGACAACATTTCCGCCGATGACAGTCATTCCGAATTTCGTTTTAATTGATTCTACTGCATTCAAGACAGATCGACTCAATCCATGAGCAGTATCTAGAACAACAAAATCGCATTTATTTTCAATTAGAAGGGGAAGTCTTTTCTCAAAATCCATTGGTGAGACAGCTGCACCGACAATCAGACTGCCCGATTCATCTAGAGCTGCTAATGGATATTTTTCATGTTTTTCGATATCTTTAACTGTTATCAAACCGGTCAGATGGCCTTTGTCATCAACTACGGGCAGCTTTTCAATTCTATGTGAATTGAATTTCAATCTCGCAGAAGCAGGGTTGGTGCTGCCGATTTCAACAACAGGGTCTTTTGTCATCAACTGATCTACTTTTAATGACATATCACTGCAGAACCGCAGGTCTCTTCCTGTGATGATACCGCACAATATTCCATTATCCACTACGGGCAAACCGGAGATATTGTATCGATCCATCATAGTCCGGACATATTGAACAGTCTGTCCTTTATCAACGGTAACCGGCGATTCTATAACCCAGTTCAGGTACCTTTTTACAGCACCAACCTGCTTTGCCTGTTCTTCGGGAGAAAGGTTTCTATGGATAACACCTGCTCCACCTTGAAGTGCCAGTGCTACAGCCATCTGTTCTTCAGTTACTGTATCCATTGCGGCAGATATTACAGGTATATTTAAAAATATATCCCCTGCAAGTCTGGTACGGATATTTGCATCACCTGGCAGAACATCGGAATAAGCCGGCTCCAGCAGTACGTCGTCGTAACTGTATTTTTCAGAAATTGTTAACACTTTATCACTCCTCTTTTTAATATTAAATTAATATTTTGATTAGAGGCAGCTGGTTGAGCCGGCTGCCTGTGTTCTGGTTCATGAATAAAAAAAAGCCCGGCAGCATCTGCTGTCGGGCTCATGGTTTCTGGATAAAAAAAAATCCGCGCGAGGGCGGGTTTCATCATGTTGGAAATTAGCTGCAAGCGGTAAATACCGGGCAGGCAGAAATTACCCGTCTTTATTCCGGGTAATAATTTGAAGTTTCTTATGTTTTTCAAATTGTTAGTTTCCATAATGGATAATTACAAATTTGAAAGATTTTGTAAAGTCTTCTAATTAAGGAATTTTTCTTTTTTCTAAACATTTCATAAGGAGTGCCGGTTTGTCTGTAAAAATTCCATCAACTCCCATATCGAGAAATCTGGTCATTTCGCTATAATCGTTAACTGTCCAGACTTGAATTTTAAAACCTCTTTTGTGCAGATAATTAATAAATCCTTTGCTGAGAACTCTCTGCCTTCCACTGAATTCCGGTACCTGGAGTATTTTCTTTTTATAGGGGAAGGGGATAGTCAGGATTCCGGATCTGTACAATATGATTAAACGCATTACTTCTAAAGATGTACACGAAGTTATACTCTGGGGAACAAGTTTTCTAAAGTGCTTCAATATTTTTCTGTGAAAAGATGCAGTTACGACTCTCTTCGTGCAATTTAGATTTAAAAGTATTCGGGAGTATTCTTCAGCCAGTCTCAGATTGTCATCTTTAAGATCAACATTGAACTTCATCTGTGGAAAGCTGCTGAGAACATCTTTTAACAGGACAGGTTTTATATTTTTGCCTTTGAAGGGAAAGCTTTTGCCCTCATTATCAGTAAAGAGGGAGCCGGCATCAACATTGCTGATTTCTTTCCATGTCATAGTTGAAATATGTCTGGGATCTCCCGACATTCGCTCTAATGTCTCATCGTGCCATATTACAACTTGATTATCTGTAGTCAGGTGTACATCGGTTTCAATTACATCGACTTTCATTTCAACGGCGCTTAAGAAAGCGGGCATTGTATTTTCAGGAAAATGCGCACTGTCTCCTCTATGAGCCAGAACAATCGGTTCAGGTGTAAAATAATCAATTTCTTTCATTACCTCTTCTCCTCATATAGTCTTTTATTCTTTGGCCGTATAACATGATTGTCAGCCCAATAAGTATAAGGGGTAAACCGGCATAGAGAAATTTTCTAATCTCTTCGCCACCGATCAGAATCCCGATCAAAGTAGCTATCACCGGATTTACAAGAGCATAAGATGTTAAGCGTATGGAAGATTCATTCCTCATCAGGTAATTAAATGCACCAATAGCCAGAGAACCGAAAAAAATCAAATATATGAGTGCAAAAATAGATTTCCCTGAGAATGTGTTTAATAAAGTAGGGATATTTTCAGTAGTAGACAATGCAACAATGGAAGATAAAACAGCTGCTGTCAGCATTTGGATGGAACTATTGAGAAAGATATTTTCAGAAACGTCCATTTTTGAACCGATGGTAGTTCCCAGCGCCCACGATGTAATTCCTATGAAAACCAGAAGAACATCTGTAGATATTTCAACTGGAGAGTTGCTCCCGTTGTACAGTAAAAGAGCCACTCCCATAAAACCGGTTACAATGCCGATCAATTGAAGAAAACTGATTTTGATTCTGTAAATGATATAGTTAAATAGAGAGACAACAAGAGGTACAGTTGAAATCATTAATGCTGCGACATAACTATCAATATTTTTTTCGGCTATAGTGACGAGACCGTTACCACCTATGAGTAGTAGAAATCCAATGAGTATTGAAGATAGTATGTTTCTGATTGATGTTTTTGAAGTTTTTTTTCTTCGAAGGATAGATAAGAATAAAAAGAATAATCCGCCGAGACTCCACCTTATTGCCAGTACCCACGATGGCGGTATGGTTTCAACTGCAGCGGCAATAAAATAGTATGTAGATCCCCAAATAAGATAAATAGCAATATAGGATAGTATAATCATATGCATATACTATAGATAAAGGGTATAAATTTGCAACTGAAATTCCTAGTTCCGGTTATCTGTACCGGTGTTTATGCGATTCCTGTTCAATAGTGATGACCCGGTAATTCTAAAAGTAGAATAACCGGGTGTTTTATAATTAACTATATACCGATAAAACGGCATAACTGGAAGAAAGATCTTCTTTTAGAAGCAAAACATCTTTGGGCACTTTCAATTTAACTTTTGTAAAATTCCATATAGTTTTGATTCCTGCTGCGATAATTGTGTCAGCGACTTCCTGGGCAATCCCCGAACGGACAGTTAGTACAGCAATCTGAGTATGTTCCTTTTTTACAAAATCAGAGAGGGTATCTATATGATATATTTTTGTTTTGTGGACTTCCGAACCGACCTTTGTCTCATCTACATCAAATGCTGCCAGAAAATTGAGTCCGTTTTTGGTAAACTCTTTATATCCAAGTAATGCTGTTCCGAGATTTCCAGCTCCTATTAATAGGGCGTTATGTTTTTTATCCCAGTTCAGAAATTTTTCTATGGCATCAATCAGATCCGATACTTTGTATCCGACTCTTGGTTTTCCTATAATGCCTGTTGAAGCCAGATCCTTACGAACCTGTATGGGCTCAAGATCGAGTTCATTCGCAATAACGGTTCCGGAAATAATTTCTACACCGTCTTCTTTTGCTTTTCTAACCAGATAAAGATATGATGGAAGTCTCCTTATTGTGGGTATGCTGGCTGAACTCATTTTTATTTGTTTGTTTAGTTTATTCATATTTATTCCTGAAGATGTAATATATATTAATTATTATATAGTAACATGGCAAAACATAATAGGTAAAAAATTATTGAGAATATCGAAAAAGATTATTTGTTTATAGATATATAAAATAAAATTAGAGAATATCATTAAATCATGGTATGGAGTTGAAATGAAAGATATCATTAAAGTCACTATTGAAAAACTGATCCCCGGCGGTAAAGGATTGGCAAGGCTAGATGGAAAAGTTGTTTTTGTTCCTTATGTTTTACCAGGAGAAGTTGTAGAAATAAGGATAACTGAAGAGAAAAAAAACTTTTCAGAAGCAGAATTGATAAAAGTTATCAATTCCTCTGAATACAGGATCGCCCCAAGATGTACATATTACAATCAATGTGGTGGTTGTAATATGCAGCATATCGATTATGAAACCCAGTTAAAGGCAAAGTCCGATTTTGCACAGAATCTTCTTCTGAGAAATGGAAAAATATCACGGGACAACATCTCTATAGTTCCTTCAGAACCCTTTCAGTACAGAAACAGAGTTCAGGTCCATCACTCGGAAAAACATAAAGGCTTCAAAGAGAGGGCGGGAAACAAAATAATCACAATTGAAAGTTGTCCCATAGCAACCGGTGGTGTAAATCGTTATTTGTCTAATAAAAAAAATATTGGAAGTAATGAGAGAATTGCTGTTTTTGGCAAGGAAAACTGGTATTCAACTGAAAAAGAAGATGAAGAAATTCATATAAAACTCAATGATAAAAAAGTGTATTTCAGCAGTTCTCTTTTCTTTCAGAGCAATATCTCAATCCTGCCTGAACTGAGTACTTATTTAAATAAGTATGTATATGGAGACTCTCTGCTCGATCTATACTCGGGGGTGGGATTACTCAGTTCAATGGTTGAGGAAAAATTCCAAAAAATTACTGCTGTAGAGATCAATAAAAAAGTTGCTCCATATATAAAAAGGAATATTCATGCAGAATTGGATTTCTATGGAACAAGTCTGGAAAAATGGATAAGTGATAAAGGGACCAATAAAAAAGCAGACACAATAATAATTGACCCTCCCCGTACCGGTTTATCCAAAAAAGTCAGAAAGTTCCTGAATCTGTCCGGTTCAAGTGTAATCATTTATGTCTCATGTGATCCTGCAACGATGTCACGTGATTTAAAGGATATACTTGCCGATAAATATACAATGGATGATTTTACACTTTTTGATTTTTATCCACAGACATCTCACATGGAGGCTGTAGCCGTATTAAAAGCAAAATCCTGAGTCTTTTTTTATTATTAACTTCTCTCAATTCCCTCAGTGCGGAAATTGGCATTAACTGGCGTTTTGCAGTCACAGGTGCCGTTTCCGGCGTACCTGCATCAGATCCGGCTGGAACGGTTTATGTTTTGACTGATGATAATACACTACAGGCACTTAAACCCTTTTCCGGCAGCCTCATATGGTCTTATCGCGCCGGTGAACCGTTAACAGATACGCTAATGGTTGGTGCTGATTACACAGTTTATCTATTTACTAAAAGTAAATATCTAATAGCAATTACTCCAGGTGGAACTGTCCGATGGAAAAGACGATTCAACAGCAGTCTGTCCCATGCTCCCGCAGCGTCCCCCGAAGGATCTATTATTCTTTCGCTGGATGATGGAAGACTTGTGAAAATAAACGGCAGGGGCCATGTTTTATGGGAAAAAAGTGCTGCATATAGTTATACTGCTCCAATTATTGATCAGGATGGTTCAATTTATATCTCCGGTAGAAATTCTATAATTCACTCTTATACTCCGACTGGAAATGAGAGTTGGCAGTTTGAGATGGAAAATCAGGCAGTGAAAACGGCTATGTGGGATGATTCTCTGATAGCTGTTACAGAAACCCGCTCTCTGGTTTCAATCAATTTGAAAGGTGAAATAAATTGGTCTCTCAGCAATATGCCATCGGGAAAACCAGTCTCAATTGTTTCTTCCGGTGAATCAATGGAAATAATTTATTCAGATGGACCCATTCTCTCTTTAGGCGTTGAAGGAAGCTTACTAAGTGCCTTTCAGGGACCTCCAACAAGCGGTTTTGCTTCCAAAGATGAAAACGGAGCCCTATACATCCTGGGAACAAATGACAAACTCTATCGATTCTCTGATAATGATATTCTTGAAATAGAAAGTGAAACCGCTATGACTGCTCCTCTTGTGGGAGCTGCAGGAAATATGTTCAGCGGTGGAGCCAATTGGATAGTTTATTGTTACAATACACCGGCTTCAGCAATCGGATGGGCGGGATATCGCGGTGGTCCGCTGAGAAATGGCGCCGTCGATTCCGGTGCCAGTTTAAAACGTCTGGCAGATTTCTATGATAATTACAGGGGATTTCTTTTTTTTCAAATGATGGCCGAATCTCCCGAACTTGAAGACCGGTTGGACATATTGTCAGATTTTGAAAGACTGCAAAGGCAGAACCAGCTGATAGAGAAATACCCTTTTGCTCCTCTCCTATTAATTGCAATGGCTGATGAGGGAATCAATAGAGCCTCATTTGACGGATCGCAGATATCAAACAGCAGTTCACTGGTCAGAATAAAAGCGATCAACCTTCTGGGACAGATCGGCGATATTAGAACAAGACGTTTTTTGATCAATCATTTGAATCATGAAGATAACTCCTCTGCTGCTATCTCCGCAATGTGGGCTTTGGGAAGAATAGGCTTTGATTATAATGGTGAAGTAACAAGATCTATTGCATCAGTAAAAGAGAGGTTTTATAATGATGATGGTGTATTATTAACTATATGTGATACTCTTGAAGAGATCATTTATTACAACGGAATAATTCCGGACCAGTCCGGTCTGCATGTCCTTGCTTCTATTTACGGTAGTGATGCCCCTCCACGGATTAGAAGACGGGCAGGAGATATTTTTGATAAATTTACCGGAGGGCGCAGCTATTAAGAGGAGTCGAAAATGAAAAAACTGGCCATGCTGATCTTATTAACCCTTACATCAACTCTTATATTTGCCATTGATGTTGATAAAGATGAATTGCAATCTTACGGTGATAAAAAAATTGAGTTTTACAATTATGTTGGACCCCATCAGTTTATCAATACTATAGAGCAGATTCTCGGGCTTGGCTCACAACTGGGAAATCAGGTCAATCCCGACGAAGATGGTAATTATACTATTGGAAATAAGTACTCCGTAATTCATTCGGTACAACCTGAAATCCCCGAGGGATATGATGGAGATATCTTTTTTATCGGACGAGATGGTGCTGTCGACCATATCCGGAATCTGAGATATATAATCGCCTCTTATCTGGAGAGTGCTTATGGTTATTCCTTTGATGATTCTTTTCTTCTTGCTGAATTTGTTACCTTTTACAATGCCGCCTATTATCAGAATATAGAATATTATCAGAATGCCTATAAAGAGGGTGTTGTGAAATTTCTGACTCCGGATAAAGCCGGTTTATCCACCCATTACAGTGAGTGGGCCGGAAAATCTGCAATTGTTATTCCCCTTTCAGAATCCCGAACATCAGAAACTGGAAAAGCTATAGACACTAGTGAAATTACTTCAGAAGAAGTAATCGAGGTGATGCGTGAAGAAGATGATGCAGCAATAGATACCCGCAAGGATATGGTTGAGTTGAGAGATGAAGAGATAGCTGAAGAAGAAAAAGCCATCGAAGAGGAAAAAGAGGTCCTCGCTCAGGAAAAAGAAGAAGTTCAGGAAGCCATTGACGAAATAACAACAGCCGAAGACGGGACAGAGAAAGTCGAAGAAGATCTAACTGAAGTGGAAAAAGATCAGATCCGGCAACTGGAAGAGAAAAAAGAGGATATACAGCAGGAAGAAGCTGTTCTGGAAAAAGAACAGGAAGTTCTTGAAGAGAAAAAAGATGAAGTCGTCAAAATGCGAGAGGATATTGCCGATGACGCCAATAAACAGATCGATGAAGAAGATGCGTCGGATAGTGTATTCACTTCTAAAGATCCCGGAGTAGGAACTGAAGTGATTATGCTGAAGATTGAAAATACAGGAGATGGTATCCCTTATGGCAGATTGATCAAAGTCGATATCGATAATAATGTGATTACAGCTGAGTCTGAATTGAATTCAATACGTGGAAGAACGCTGACTATTGTAGGTGGGAAGCTTTTTGCCGTTGCCGGTATGCAAGGCGGTTCTGCAGACGTTAAGCTGGTGGAGATTGATACGGCCACTTTGGAGATTATAAATGAAGGACCGGTCACTGTTTTTCCCGATACATTATTATGGACATCAAAAAATAATTTTTTTGCAGTAATCAGTGAAGGAAATGACTTGAAATTAGCTCTTTTTGATGACAAACTCACCGTCAAAGCGACTTCAGAAGTTTCAGTTGAACCTTATATGTCTCCTTTGATTTACGAAAGCAGTATATTTGTTCAGACACGAAATGGAGCTATTGTAGAACTCTCAGCAGACACTCTGGAGGAACTTAATAAGATCAAATAATCGCAATTAAGCAGGAATTTGATTGAACCTGGACAGAAGTAAGAGGGGAATGATGTCAAAAGAGGGGAAAAGCCATTTTTATGGGAGAACAATAGCTGTTGTCGATGACTTGACAGTTGATGAACAGCTGTATCTTTACAAAAAGACAGCTGAGTTGAAAACACTTATACGCGACGGTGGAGATACTTCAGATTTCCGGATCGATGATCCGGAATTGGGAGTCTATCTCATGTTTTTTGAAAATAGTACAAGAACAAAAGAATCTTTTCGCAACGCTGCAGGTTTTCATAATGTAAAACTAAATAATTTTGATGCTCAGACGTCATCCTTTAACAAAAAGGAGAGTATCGGAGACACAATCAAAATGCTTTTCGGTTATAGTAATCGCTCTCTCTTTATTATGAGAACTGCTCAGGAAGGCGTGTGTTCCATGCTCGATGACCTGCTAGGTGATTACGCCGGTAAAATCGGATATGATAAGCCTTCTTTTATCAATGGCGGTGATGGAAAACACGAACATCCCACCCAGGAATTTCTCGACGAATATACTTTCCTTGAAAAAAAGTCCTGGAACAATGATGAAATCCACATTGTGCTGACAGGAGACTTATACCATGGAAGAACTGTACATTCAAAAGTCGATGGTTTAAAAGTATTCAAAAAAGTCAAAGTGGACCTTATTGCACCTGAAGATCTTTCCCTTCCTGACCAGTATGAAAGCAGAATGGTTGAGAATGGTTTTGAAGTGAGGAGATTTGAATCGATTGATGAATACCTACAGCAAAAATCTATAGCCGATATATGGTATTTCACACGTCTTCAACTCGAAAGAATGGGAGACGAAGTCAAAGAGAAAGCTAAATATTTAACCGATGCTGTAACCTTCAAAGAAGAGTACATGGGACTACTTCCCGAAGAGACTAAATTCTATCATCCTCTTCCACGGCATAAAGTTCACCCGGTCATTCCCGGATTCCTGGACCGAACGGAGCTTAATGGCTGGGATGAGCAGTCCATGAACGGGTATTTTACAAGAATAATTGAAATAGGTATGGTCGCCGGAAAAATAGGACATGATTTTAGCGGAGAGGCAAAGGCCTTTCAAAAGATCAAGTCAGAGTTTATTGAAGAAATTCCAGTTACAAGAACATCAAAGGTTCAAGATAGATATAAGGTCGGTATTAAACCTGTTGAAGAGGGAATTGTCATAGATCATATCGGGAAAGATGAGAAACTGGACCATATCTGGAATCTCATAGATAGAATCAGAAGGATTCTGCACTTGAACTGCCGAAGTTCTCATGGTGTTTTTCACTCCTCTTCTCCTGATAATTTTAAAGGGATTATATCTTTGCCGGATATTCACTCTTTTGATGAGAAGGAATTGAAAAAACTCGCAGCAATTGCCCCGGGTTGTACTTTGAATATAATAGAGAACTCTTCAGTGAAGATGAAGTATAGGCTTCATATGCCGCCTAGAATCTATAATTTTGATGAAATATCCTGTAAGAATGATAATTGTATCTCTCATCCTTCGGAACATGAAAATATTGCAACAGATTTTTATCGATCGAGTAATACAACTTTTATCTGTCGCTTCTGCGATACCTCTCATAAGTATGATGAGATCTGGGACATTTGATTAATCGCAGGGAATGGTCGTGACCATTCCCTGCATATCTCATCTTCTTTTAAAGAGCCCTTTAAAAAAATCAATAATTGTTTTAAGTATTATTTTCAGTCGTGAAGGTTTATTGAGCTTTGCCAGTTTTTTAAAAGCTTCAATCTTCTCTTCTTCAGTAAAGTCTTTTCTTCTCAGATTTTCTTCTAATTCCATTGAAAGCTTATCAGATTCTGTGTGGGCATCTACAACAATTGCAAAAACTGTACTCCAATTCAGCAATTTTGCACTTTGAATTCTGCGGTATCCTGAAATAAGTTCCATCTTTTTATTTACAATGACTGGATGCATCTGGCCGTATTTATCCATGCTTTCTGCAAGCTGGCTTAAATCACCGGGATTTTTGCGAACTCTTTTGCTGATTACAATATCACCAATATCTAACTGCAATAAGATACTCCTTCAATTATCGACTATATTCGGGGCTGGCTGCTGGAAAACCTGCTACTCGCCAATGCATCCTTAGTCCTGACATCATAGGTGCACGAAATATATTTAATCGAGTAAAGAATTTTCTGACTCCTCTTTCTGACTGCTAGATGTATCATTGAGAAAATCCAGATCAATATCGAGACCTTCGAGTAAATCGTCCTTTAATGGATTCTTTATATTTAAATCGATGCCTGCATCATAATTTTCATAGCTGATAGTATTTAACATTTTCTTCGCTTGAAAATCTTTCCTATCAGCAGTTGTTGTATGGTATGTATCAATAGTTGTCGGTTCAGTTCCCGCGATGAATACTTCCATTAGAACTTCATCACTGAATTCAGTCGGAATCAAGCCGGAAACAGCATCGACTTCCATTTCAACTATACCATTTTCTGGTTTGTAAAATTCTTTAACAGGTAATCCCTGATGTATGGCTTTCATATACTGAGCCCATGCAACACCGGTTGCGGTTGAACCTGTGAGCTGATGACCCAGAGAATTCCCTTTTCTATCAAATCCAGCCCAGATGACTGTAGTGTAATAAGGAGAGAACCCGGCAGCCCAGGCATCTTCCCAGTTCTGTGTTGTTCCGGTTTTTCCCGCCATAGGCATGCCATCATACCCGCCTACTTCCCGACTTCGCCAGCGAAGAGTTCCCGATGTAACTGTAGTTTCAAGCAGGTTTGTCATTATATAAGCGGCCTGAGGAGATAATATCTGCATCTCATCACCTTTCTTTTTCTGTTGTTCCCGTAATTCTTTTTCCGGATTGACAATGACATTTCCGTCACGGTCCAGAACATATCTTATGGCAATCGGTTCAACGGCACGTCCCTGATTGGCAAATGTAGCATAAGCTCTCGCCGATTGGATAGGAGCTATTGCTATAACACCCAGAGCCAAAGGAAATACTCTGGGAAATGTATTGCTGATTTCTGTAGGATCAGTCATACCATATAAATTTGCAGCTCTTTCTATAGCGGGGTCAAAACCTATACCCTCCATTATTTTGATAGAAGGAACATTCATGGAATTTGCCAGAGCAGTTCTCAGAAGCACATTTCCTTTCCATTCACCACGGTAATTCAAAGGTGTATAAGGAGAGCCGTCAGAGCTGTAGAATACTGTTGGACCATCAAAAATCCGGGAAGCTGTTGTATAAATTCCTGAAGAAATAGCATAGGAATAAAAAATCGGTTTAAAAGTAGATCCCGGCTGTAGAGTTCCGTCCAATGCTCTATTGAGCTGATTACTTCTTTCGAATTTGCTTCCACCTATCATGGAAAGAATATAGCCTGTTTCGTTCTCAAGAGTGATTAAAGCCGTTTCAATACTTGACTTTTCAAGATTCGCACTGTTTTTTTCATAAGAAAAATCTACCAGGGATTTAACATTATCCAGTCCGAATATCTGTGACACAATATCCAGTGTCGGCACTATTTCATCAGCGAAATGATCCATTGCATTTCGTTCATCAGTGACACCGGCTATCCGGATATCATCTATATTGAAAGCAAGAGAGAGCATATCAAATATGGGAACGAATTCTTCATTTACGAAGTCCATTCTGTTCCCTCTTGTAGATTTATATGTTTTATTCCAGCTTTTCAGATTTTTTAAAAGGATTTCATCAGCTTTCAGTTGATAATCTAAATTTAATGTTGTGTGAACGATATAACCATCTTTTAGAATATCCTGGGTACCGTACATCATGTTGTCAAGTTCATAACGGACATAATTACTGAAATATGGAGCTTTGTCTTCTCTTTCCGTATAAGCGGTTGTGACGTTATCTCTGGACCAGTCGAAGTTCTGCCAGAATAAGGTGAATGAGTTATCCGCTTCCTCCTGCGTGGCAAATCCGTTTTTTACCACTTCATTCAGAACTACTCTCTGGAGCTTTTTAGCGCTTTCTGGTCTTCTGATCGGAGAATATAAACCGGGACGTACGTACTGAATTACAAGCATGGCATTGTGGGCAAGGGAATTTTCTGAAGCTGGCTGGTTGTAAAAATATTGGGACGCTGCTTCAACTCCATATACATTATGACCCAAAGCCATTTTGTTAAGGTATATTTCCAGAATTTCATATTTCGTCAATCTTCGTTCTAGCTGCCAGGCCCACCAGAGTTCTCTGATTTTTCTCGTGACAGAAATATCATTTCTGTCAGCATATAAATGACCTGCAACCTGCTGGGTTATAGTACTGCCCCCGGAAACATAATCTCGGGTAAGAATTTTGAAAAGAGCTCTGGAAAAACCCATCACATTGAAACCGTTGTGGTTGAAAAACTGAGCATCTTCTCTACTGATCAGAGAAGTGATTAAGGATTTTGGCAGTTCACTGATACTGACAATATCTCTTTTTTCGTCGCCGAAAAGCTCTGTAATCAGGTTTCCATTAATATCTAATATCTGAGAGGGGAGTGCCGGCTGGAATTCCCCGAAATTTTCTGAATTCTGCGTGTTTCTTGTCATTGCCAGGGCAAAGCCGAGACTTGTTCCCAATCCTGCTGAAACAACTCCGAGCAATGCAAGTAGAACGATGAGTATTATTTTTCTTGTTCCTGAAAAGTTCATATACGATAAGGTACGTTGGCAGGTGTTTTTTGTCAAGGTTTTGAAATAGTTCGAACTGGGTCTGGAAGGCTTTTTTTTATAAAAAATAAGGGCCGGTAAAACCGGCCCACCCTAACGGGATCAGACGCAGAATAGTAAACTGGGAGGGGCACTATGCTGACATCTGACAATAACATGATCGGTATAAAACCTTTTTTTTTTAGTTTTTATGTATTAAAACATCAAGAACAAGTGAAATTGTCAAACTATCACCGGGTTCAACAGTGAATTCTCTACTGAATTGATACCCTCCGATATCAAAGATAACTGTATGTTCTCCCGCCTCGAGAGGTATGGGTTCCGCCGGATTTTTTCGCATGAGTTCAATATCATCCAGTATGATGAGAGTCCCTTCCGGTGCTTCAATTTTTATTTCAGGTTCTGAATATTCAAAGAGAAGATCTATCGTCTTTTTCTCTCCGGCATTGATGACAGCACTGATATTTTTAGTCATGCCGTTTGAGCTGCTCACAACCAGATCATGAAGCCCCTCATCGAGGATATATACATCTGAAGGCCATTTTACTCTTTCACCATCAATAGTGACAGAATATGCTTCATTTTCTGTCACTACAGTATTGGATATATTTAGAGAAAGTGTTCCTTTAGGTGAATAAATGGGTTTGCATGTAAAATTAAAATCATAATCATAAACTGTTCCGGGAATACCCTTCATGATAGGTATGATTGTAGCCAGTAAGGGATATGTATCTCTTGAAGTAAAACCTGGTATCACGATGGTATCAGCGCTTTGGGCTAGAGAATGGTCCTCTACCGCGGGGATTTTGATATAAATATTGTTTTGAACGGGAAGGAGATGCATAAGCACTCTTGTACCTTTATAGAATTTTACAGCACTGTCGGGTTCTGGGGAAATATCTCTGTAAAGGTAAAGCGCAAAAGAATTCCTATATGTCTGCAGGTCTCTTGGGAATTCAATTTTAATTTCTATTCCTTCAAGAAATGATGTTTCCTTATCAAAATCGATAGAAACAATTTCTTCAAGGGCCATGCTAATAGTATTTTCTTCAGCCAGAGACAATATCCCTTGAAAGTTTCCATTAACATTCTCAGCATATATAAAAATTGTGAAAATAGAGATCAGCAGTAAAATAATAAAGTTTCTCTTCATCAAATATCTCCGGCGAAAAAATCTTTGGGATCCAAAGGAATCCCGTTTTTCCGTATTTCAAAATGTAAATGCGGACCTGTTGATATACCGGTATTTCCCGATTCTGCAATAATCTGCCCTGATAAGACTCTGTCATTAATTTTGACATTTACCTTATTTAGGTGACTGTAAACTGTTTCATAACCACCATCATGTTTAATTATAATATATAATCCATAATTTCCCAACATCCCAGTGTCAGAAATAACTCCATTCATTGAAGCATGAACAGATGTTCCGATAGATGACCTGTAATCTATGCCTGTATGAAAATGCCTTTTTCCAGTAATGGGGTGCATCCTATAACCATAACCGGAGGTTTTATGTGTAGTATCAAGAGGTTTTCTAAAGAGGGTTTTCAGAAAAAAAGCTCTTTCATTACTATTAAAATGTGATCCGGAAAGATATGTATAAGGTAGCATGTAATTAGATTTTTTAATTTTTATATTGTACCCTGCAATTTGTCTCATGAAAAGAAGTTCTTCAAGTTTGCCTGTTGGAGCATTATTGATATATACACCGGGACTATTGGGGATTAGTAGTATATCACCGGTATCTATTGCATCAGGATTTTCAATTCCGTTAAGAGATACAATGGAATCATATGTGAGATTCAATCTGGAACTGATAGAGAATATGGTATCATTTTCCTTATATTTGTAGGTGTAGATGCTAAGCGGTATAGATTGTTTGCCTGATTGAAACCTTTTGTAATATTCATTAATTTCATATTGCAGCTGCGAATAAACAGAATCAGACTTATGCAGTTCTTTTATTTCCGGATAATTTGCGAAAAGAGAAATTGTTATTTGAATGAAAAACAAAATAAGTATTATTTTTTTCACAATAGTATATGACCTTATACAGGAAAGGGTATAAGGGGATCGATAGGTATTTCCCTTCCCCCTGCACCAAGCCCCAAAGGTCGGTCCTTTCGGTTATCACCATGAAAGTCTGATCCTCCGGTCTTAAACAATCCCAGTTTATCTGCAATTTCTTCAAGGCGAAGACAATTTTTTATTTTTGTACCAGAATGCCAAACCTCAATACCTTCAACACCGACTTCTTTCCAATATTCCATTCTTTCAGGCATTTTACCCCACGATAAGAAAAGAGACATCGGGTGTGCTATTACCGGGTGTCCGCCAGCCTGTTTTATCAATTTGATACCTTCTTCCAGTGATAATGCCTCTTTTTCTATATGAAAAGGTCTTCCTGCTGCAAGATATTTTTCAAATGCTTTCAAGGTATTTTTCACAATTTTTTTCTTAACGAGCAATGAAGCAAAATGAGGTCTTCCGATGACCTGGCCATGTGCTTCGTCTATGACTTCACTATAATCCAGTTCTATTCCCGAATCATTGATTAGCTGTACCATTTTCAGATTTCGTTCGAGCCTTTTATTCATTATTTCTATCAAAGCTGAATCAAGCCCATCTTTCCAGTTTATTATGTTTAAACCCAGCAGATGGAACTCTCCGGGTTTAAAACTGATTTCCAGCTCAATTCCGGGTATAAAATTTATCCCTTTTTTATCAGCTTTTTTCCGGGCTTCATCAAGTCCGGCACAGGTATCGTGATCCGTAAGAGCAATCGTATCAATTCCCCTTAAAACTGCGAGATCAATCAATTCAGATGGTGTACAGGTTCCGTCAGATTCTGTAGAGTGTGTATGAAGGTCAATCATATTTATGAGAGAATAACTGTTTTGACACTATGATGCAAGATATCTATTTCATGATGTGTTACGATTATAGTTGTTGACATGCATTTGCGGCGGTTTTATCATTTTATAGTAAGAGTCTTTTCAACAGGAGAAATTGTGTCACCAAGAGCTGTAAATTTTCGAGCTGGAAATGTAATCTATATGAAAGGTTTCAAGAACAGCTATGTTTATATCCTGAAGTCAGGTGTAGTGAGTTTAAACTATCAGGATATTCAAACAGGACAGGAAGATCAGGACCAGATACAAACTGGAGAGCTATTCGGAGTAAAGTCTGCTTTGGGTTCATATCCGACAGATGAACAGGCTCTGGCTTTAGTTGACTCAACAGTTCTGGCTTTCACAGTTGAAGAATTCGAACAGGTTGCTTCTACCAACACAAGAATAATCATGAAAATGTTGAAAGTTTATTCCAATCAGCTAAGAAGAATCCACAGACAAGTACAGAATCTGCTCTCTACAGGCGATAGTAAAAATCCCGAAGAAGGGTTATTCCGTATAGGTATGTACTATCACAACAATCAGAAATATCGTCAATCGGTTGCATCATTCAAAAGATACCTGATCCATTATCCAAAAGGTAAATTCAACGGTGAGGCCAATGAGAAAATAGAATATGGCGAGGGAATGTTTAGTAACCCCGATTCTTATAGTGAAGATACTGTCAGTAGTAAATCAGAAGTTCTTTCATTTCCTGAAGCTATGGAATATTACGAAAGCGGAGAGTTCAGGAAAGCACTTAAATTATTTTCAAAAATACAGGAATCTCTTTCTGATGATGCAGTTGAAGCGGAACTTCGTGTAGGGATCTGTTTATTCCGATTGGGCAGAAGCAGCGATGCATCTATAAGACTGACAGCATTTATTAAAAATAACGGTCGCAGCAAGTTTGTCCCCGAAGCTCTCTTTTATATTGGAGAAGGCTATAAATCTAATAGAGATACAGAAAAAGCCATCAGTTTTTATAAAAAAGCAATAACAATGAGCGATCCGTCACAACAGATATATATATTGATCACCGAAACACTTCAAAAGCTTGAAGGAGATAAGAAATGAATCTTGACCTTTCAGTTTTTGAGCGTTTTGCCGTTACCTACAAACCTGGAGACATCATCTTTTGCGAATACGAACCGGGAGACAGTTTTTATCTGATACAGTCTGGAACTGTGAAAATTGTGAAAATATTCGGGAATATTGAAAAAACCGTAGATATTCTGCACCCCGGAGAGTTTTTCGGTGAAATGGCGCTTCTCGAGGAAGCTCCTAGAAGTGCTACAATAATATCTGATGATCATTGCAAGCTGCTTGAATTTAACAAAGCAAATTTTGAGATTTTAATGAAGGGTAACCCCCAGATGGCTTTGAAACTGCTTCGTTTATTTACAAAAAGGATATACGATCAGAAAAGAAGATTTATGATCCTGACTCTCGATGATCTCGATGCAAAAATAATGGATGTTTTCATAATGCTTTATGAGAATGGTAATTATATCTCAGAAGATGTGGAAACTTCCGGGAAAGTCGTTTTTAGTAATTCCATTGATGATATAGCCCATTGGGCCGGGATTTCTCCCGATGAATGTCAGCCTGTCTTGAATAACTTTTCAGTTCAGAGAAAGATTGAATTCAATAATGACAGAATAATGGTAAAAAATATTAACGAATTTCGCAGACAGGTGGATTCTAAAAGAAGAAGACAGGAAGCTGTCGAAGAATAATTATTTTTTTCTTAGAAAATGAAGTTCTCTGGCAATCTGGTCGGCACTGTCGGAATTCAACTCTACAAGTCTTCTCAGGTGTATCATACTTTCGACATCGATTTCTTCAAATCTGAAACCCAGATGTTTATCTTCCTTATGCAACAAAATTGCTTTAGTGATGATTTCTATATCAGAAGAGGATAATTTTATTATCAGAGAGCCAACTGTATTTGATAGTACTTCTTCTGTTATCTCCGTCTCGACCAAGATCCCGTTAAGAGAAACATTGATAATTTTGAAATCAATTTTTTTCTCTTCATAGTCAAAATATCCCCTGGTATGGAAATCTGCTCTGTTAAATCTTCTGTGTTCTTCCATGAAATACCTCTTCTTAAATATTGAACAATTTTTATATGTATGTCAATTTTGTTTCAATAAATTGTTAATGATTTTAAAGGAAGGATGCAATGAAGTTTAATTCTAAAATATCTACATACAGCATTATAAAAAATATTGGAGGAATTATCCTCGGAAGCCTGATTTACGGTATTGGTCTTTCCTGGTTTTTAATTCCATTCAAAGTTGCTCCCGGTGGTGTCGGTGGGTTAAGCCAGATCTTTCTGCATTTTTTTGGCTGGAATGCAGGATTTACCATGCTCATATTTAATATTCCCCTATGGCTGGTAGGTTTATTTTTTATCGGGAAGGAATTTGGAATCGGAACATTTGCCGGCTTTTTTATCAGTTCTCTTATGGTTGACCTTGTTGCACCTGCAAGATTATACAAATGGGGTTTATTTGTTCCGCTGATTGAGAAGTATAATAATGTAAATGGACAGATGAAACCATTATCAGAACTCGCTATGACTGATGAAATATTTATTGCGACTATTGCAGGCTCTATTCTTCTTGGAGTCGGAATCGGAATAATATTCAAGTCCAGAGCTTCGACTGGAGGAACAGATATTCCTGTAGCTTTTTTAAAGAAAAAACTGAATATTTCCGTTGGTAATGGTTATCTGATAATCGAAACGTCAATTATTTTATTCACAGGGATCATGTTCGGAGATCTGAATCTAATCATCTGGAGTTATTTTGCTCTATTTTTATCCTCCAAATTTGTAGATATGGTAACTGAAGGATTATCACGAGTCAAAGCCGCCCATATTATCTGTACTGATAATGAAGCTGCAGAGAGAATCAAAGAGAGGATTTTTGACGAGCTGGAACGGGGTGTTACATATTTATATGGAGAAGGTGGGTATCTGCAGAAAGAGAAGAAAATTCTTTTTGTCTCATTCAGCATCAGACAGGCGGCACATTTAAAACAAATTATTCTGTATGAAGACAAGGACGCTTTTATTGTAATGAATGATGTTCATGATGTAATCGGATCTGGTTTCAAAAGCAGAGGTCTCAGCCTTTAAAATAGTTTAAAGAATATTTTTCATACTCCGAAAATCTAGATAGAAGAGTGATTCGGAGGGATTAATGTTAAGAGGGATATACACAGGCGCAAGCGGGATGCAGGCTCAGCAACATAGACTTGATGCTTTATCCAACAATCTGGCTAATGTCGATGTTACCGGCTACAAAAGAGATACTTCGGTACACAAAGCATTCCCGGAAATGCTTATGAGAAGAGTAGATGATAATGGTGTGCATCGCTTTCCTCTTGGCTCTGTAGACGTAGCACCGATAGTGGGGAAAATCGGTAGTGGTGTTGAATATAATGAATCATACACTGTATTTACGCAGGGATCTCTGAAGCAAACAGAGAATCCCTTTGATATGGCTCTGGAAAACGAAGGATTTTTTACCATTAAGACTAATAATGGTGAGCGATATACAAGAAACGGATCTTTTATCCTTGGCAAAGAGGGATATCTCTTAACAAAAGAAGGTTATCAGGTACTCGGGGAAAACGGACCGATACAAATTAAAGCTAATAATTTCACAATAGATGTAGATGGAAATGTTTTTCAGAATCTTGATTTTGCCGATGATCCCGAAAGACTTGTTTCCATGGATGAGAATTCATGGGAAAGAACAGAATTGGTTGATACCTTGAAAATTGTCGGTTTCGCAGGACATGGAGATCGATTTATTAAAAAGCAGGGAAATTCATTGTGGACTGCAACAGTTGATTCAGGTTCTGCCGATATCATAAAGGGAAGCAAACGCCCGAAAGTACGACAGGGATTTCTGGAAGGTTCCAATGTTAACCCTGTAACCGAGATGGTTAATATGATTGAAGTTAACAGAGCTTATGAGGCAAATCAGAAAGTTATTTCAACGCAAGATAGTCTACTCGATAAACTAATCAATAATGCTGCGCGATTTTAGGAGATATAAATTATGATGAGATCATTATGGACTGCTGCTTCAGGAATGAACGCACAGCAATTTAATATAGATACAATTTCAAACAACTTATCCAATGTAAACACAACGGGATTTAAGCAAACCAGAGCAGATTTTGAAGATCTTTTATATCAAACATCTCGTATTGCCGGTACACCTGCTACTGAGGATACTGTTGTTCCAACTGGTATTCAGGTCGGTCATGGTGTAAAAGTCGGTGCATCTCAGAGAATATTTACACAGGGATCTCTGCAGGCTACGGGAAATGAAGCAGATATCGCCATACAAGGTGAAGGGTTTTTCAGAACATTGCAGATTGACGGTACATACGGATATACAAGGGACGGTTCATTCAAAATCGATTCTAACGGTCAGTTCGTAACTTCCAATGGTAATAAAATGCTTCCGGAATTAATTATGCCGGAGGATTTCATTCGTGAAAGTCTTGCCATCAGTGCAGATGGGCGGGTAACAGTTAAAATCCCGGGAAATGATGATCCTATTCAGGTCGGACAACTTCAGATATACAGATTTGTAAATCCCGCCGGACTCCAGGCTATTGGTGATAATACATACAAAATAACAAATGCGTCTGGTGACTCTATAACAGGAACACCGGGTTTTGACGGAATGGGTAAAACTTTACAAAAATTTATTGAAAGCTCAAATGTCTCTGTAGTAAAAGAGATGGTTAATATGATTGTTGCTCAGAGAGCATATGAATTAAATTCTAAAGCTATTCAGACATCAGACACTATGCTTGGAATTGCCAATAACCTTAAAAGATAATCTCAGGAGTTAACTAATGGATGTTACAGCAACGGGTATCAGTAATTTTACAAATGCAAATATTGACTCAAAGGTGGCTTCAAGTCTCAGAAGTTCAGCTTCAGGTGAAGATAAAAAGTTAAAAGAAGCGACTATTGATTTTGAAACTTTATTCATAAAACAAATGCTCAATAGTATGAAAAAAACGGTGAATAAAAGTGGTTTACTGGACGGTGGAATGGGTCAGGAAATTTTTGAAGATATGCTCTATGATGAATATGCTAAAAAAATTGCAAATACAGCCAATCTCGGAATTTCAGATATGATGTTTCAGCAATTATCAAGAAATAGACTGGAATTCTGAAAATTCTGAGTTATATTATCAGTAATAGTGTATAAAATTCTATACAAAAGTACAGCCTGTCTTTTGTAATTATAGTTAATAAATTTTTTAAACCCTTACTAAGTAAGGGTTTATTTGTTTTTTGAATGGATTAATCCTCTTTGGCACAGTTCCTGCATATATTTGAGTAGGAGTTGTTATGAGTAAAAAGAATAATAGTATTGATCACGAAGATGCACTTAAAACGTATTTTGAACAAATTAGCAAATTTCCTCTATTAAACTTCGATCAGGAAATTGACCTGTCAAAAAGAATCGAAAACGGTGATGAGCTTGCCAGGCAGGAAATGATAAATTCTAACTTAAGATTAGTTGTAAAAATTGCAAAAGCATATACAGGCACTGATTTAAATCTTCTCGACCTTATACAGGAAGGGAACCTTGGACTCATCAGATCCGCTTCTAAATATGATTTCAGAAAAAATGTCAGATTCAGTACTTATGCATCATGGTGGATCAAACAATCAATCGTCAGAGCTATTTCAAACAAAAAGCGAGCTATACGGCTGCCACACAGAAAAGAAGAGTCACTGAGAAGAATTCAAAAGACTATTAATATTCTGACTCAAATGTACATGAGGAATCCTTCAATCGAAGAAATTGCAGACTATTCCGGTATGGAACAGGACGAAGTTATTTCAATTATGGAAATATCAACATCTGTTGTATCACTTGATAGTGAAATAAACATTGACAGCGGAACTTTACTCGATGTAGTGGAAGACACAACTTATTCTCCTGACAGGGAACTTGTAAGGAAGAGTTTGAAAGAGGATACTGTTCGTTTCCTTGAAACTCTCATGGAAAGAGAAAAAGAAATTCTTAAATGCCGGTTTTCTTTTTACGGCGGAGAAAAGTACACATTGAAGAGAATCGGTGAAGAGATGGGAATCTCTCCGGAAACAGTTAGACAGATTGAAATCAGGGCACTAAGAAAATTGAGAGATCAAGCAGAAGAGTATAAAGAGTTTCTTTTTAATTAATAACTCTACTTGACCAAACAAGACTTAATACATAGATTTTATTTAGATGATGCTTCAGCAGAATTGTTGGAGCATTTTTTTACTTTAAATAGGAGATCTATATGCTCGTTCTAGGTATTGAGAGTTCATGTGATGAATGTGCTGTTGCAGTCGTCGAAGACGGAAAAAGAATATTGAGCAACATTATTGCCACTCAGATTGATATGCATACGCCATTCAATGGAGTTGTCCCGGAAATAGCATCACGGCTTCACACAGAATGGATCTATCCCGTAGTTGAAGAATCTTTGACAAAAGCAGGTATATGTAAAGAAGATCTCGATGGAATTGCTGTTACAAACAGACCTGGGCTTGTCGGATCCCTTTTAGTCGGATTGTCTTTTGCAAAAGGTTTATCCTGGTCTCTTGGAATTCCTTATGTTGGAATAGATCATATCAGAGCTCATTTATATGCTCCTCACCTTGAACATGAAATTGAATATCCATACCTCGGTCTTCTAGTTTCCGGAGGACATACTGTTATTTCCAAAGTCAGAAGTTTTGATGAAATTGAAGTATTGGGAACAACTATTGATGATGCCTGTGGCGAGGCTTTTGACAAAGTTGCCAAATTCTATAATTTCGGATATCCCGGGGGAGTTATCATTGATAAAATGTCGGCAAAGGGAAATCCAAAAGCATTTCAATTTCCCAAACCTAATCTCCATAAAGGCGAACATACATACGATGTATCTTATTCAGGACTGAAAACTGCTGTTATCAATCAGCTCGATCAGTTTCATAATCGTGAATTTGAGAAAACTCCGGAAAATATCGCCGCATCATTTCAAAAGACAGCAATTGATATACTGATAAAGAGAGTTAAAAAGGCTATAACTAATACGGGTATTTCAAGAGTAGTCGCTGGTGGTGGTGTTTCGGCCAACTCTTATCTGAGGAGTGCTTTATCTTCAGTTTATGGAATTGAAGCTTATTACCCATCACTGGAGTTATGCACAGATAATGGTGCAATGATTGCAGCCATAGGGTATCACTATTTAAAAAAAGGGGAACATTCAGCTCTTAATGAAAATGCAAAAGCCAGAGTTTCTTCATTCAGAAGAAAATATCCCTAACCGATAGACGCGACCATCACTAGGGAAAATAAAATTTAAAATTATTTTCAATGTATTCTGTAAGTCCGTTAATTGCATCTTCATATGGGCTTTTCTCATAAAGCAGCAGATAGGGTTTCATGATAATTGAAGAGCGGCGCATCTCATTCATCCATGGAATATTAGCTGCTGTTTTAATAGTTTTATTCAGGTTTTTAGATGTAATATTCAATAATTTATCAGTAATGATTTTTTCATTTCCACTTAGAGACATATTAAAAATTATATGGGGACTGAAATGGGAAACTGATTTTATAATTTTCTCACTCAATTCTCTATCGAAACTCTCTATTGCTGAAATCAGATTCTCCAAAGTATTTTCGCCTTTCTCAATAGAGCTGGAGCAGAACTGATTGAAATATGCTCTCTCTTCGCTTCTGGGAGGAAGGGCCAGATAGATCAATCTTAAGAGAGAGTTTTTAATAAACGAATAGGCGTTTAATAGTGCTGTAGTTTCCGGAATGGTTACAATAAGACTTTCCGGAGAAATAAGAAAAAAATCAATAACATTAAATGATGATCCGGAACCGATGTCCAGCAAAATGTAGTCTGCTGTTAAATTCTGTATTGACTTTATAATTTTTTTCTTTTTGAAATAAGGGAGGTTAGCTGCTCCTGGAAAGAGAGAATCGCCAGTAATCAAATAGAGTCTGTCAATTCCTGTTTCCTGTATTAGTGATTCGAAAGAGGATTCTCTTTTATAAATATAATGGCCGAGACCGGGTTTGATATTTTTTATACCCATAACTGTGTGCAGGTTGGACTCACCGAGGTCAAGGTCAATTAAAATCACTGTTTTTCCCGATCTTGCTAGTGATATTCCTAGATTTGCAACTGTTGTGGTTTTTCCAACTCCGCCTTTTCCGCTGGCTATTGGGATAATTTGTTTCATAATAGAATGATAATTTGCACTTAACTGTTTATGCAAGCAGAAAATATTAACATATATGAGTAAGCTGATGAAAATAAAGATTAAAATTTTCAATTGACATAGGTTGTGCAGGTCATTAGTATCTGCTATGTAATAATTAAATTAAAGGACTTAAATATGTCAGAAGAATTTGATCTGGATAGTGTTATTAGAAGAATCCCCGATTTCCCGAAACCTGGTGTTTTATTTTATGATATTACCAGCATAATGATGAATCCCGGAGCATTTACAAAAGTGTTGGATATAATGGTGGAAATCTATCAGAAGAAAGCCATAGACGCAGTGGCTGCAGTAGAATCTAGAGGATTTATATTTGGTGCCCCTTTGGCTGAAAGACTTCAGATTCCTTTAATACTTGTTCGCAAATCCGGAAAGCTTCCCGGTGATACAATAAAGAGATCATATAAACTTGAATATGGAGAAGCGGAAATAGAAATTCACAATTCTGACATTCCTGCAGGGAAAAATGTTCTTGTAGTTGATGATTTACTTGCAACAGGTGGAACATTAAAAGCTGCTGCAGATCTTCTTGTTGAAGGTGGAGCAGTCGTTAAAGATGTATTCAGTGTGATTGGACTTCCTTTTTTGAATTATGCGGAGCATTTAAAAGATTATGAAATCACAACATTGATCAACTATGATAGTGAATAAATATTCCATATTTATTCGCACTTACTGTATACTTCCCCAGTTTTATACATAAAAAACGAGAAAAACACAAAAAAAATGTATATTTACTGAAAAAGTGTTTGCATTAAACAGCTAATTTATATTACAAATACGAAAATATAAAAAAAGGCTGGTAAAATGAAAGTAAATTCTTTTCTTGTACTTGAAGACGGTTCTTGCTTCAAAGGTAGAGGCTGGGGTGCTGAAATACCTTTAGTTAATCAATTGCATAAAGGAAAAACACATCCCTTTCCGGTAGGGGAAGTCGTTTTCAACACTTCCATGACTGGTTATCAGGAAATCGTAACTGATCCTTCATATACGGGCCAAATAGTTTTAATGACTTACCCCCATATCGGTAATTATGGAACTGATGATCATTGGTCACAATCGAGCCCTCATATTGATGGCAAACCTATTATAGGTAAACAAGCCGCTGCTTTAGTAGTCAGGTCATTTTATAATGGTCCGGTTTCTGAAGGGCGGCTTTTTTTTGAAGATTTTTTGAACCGAGAGGGAATCAGTTGTATCTCCGATGTAGATACACGGGCTTTGACGCTCAGTTTGAGGAATAAGGGAAGTCAAAATGGAGTTATTGTAAGAAGTGAGAACAATGATCTTTCAAAAGAAGAAATTGCTGATGTTCTTGAGTATCTGGAAACTGTACCATCTATGGAAGGTCGTGATCTGATAAGCGATCTCGGTACTGATAAGGTATACACTCTGGATACAGAAGAAATGGAAACTGTTAGCCATTTCGCTCTGATTGACTGTGGTGTTAAAAAAGGAATTGTACAGGAGTTAAAGGCTAAAAACATTAAGGTTACTGTTTTCCCTTCAAATGTTGGTGTGAATGAAATCTTTCAAAGTGGTGTAAATGCTGTTCTTTTTTCAAATGGTCCCGGAGATCCGGCAGTACTTGAAAAACAGATATCACTTTGCAGATCGCTAATTGGGCAAATCCCGGTTTTCGGTATATGCCTTGGACATCAGATAATGGCTCATGCTCTCGGCGGAAAGACTGTGAAAATGAAATTCGGTCATCATGGCGGAAATCATCCAGTTCGCGATGAAAAAACAGGAAAAGTTTTTGTCACTGCTCAGAATCATGGTTTTATGGTTGACGAACAATCACTGCCAGAGGCTGTAACAGTCCGATTCAGAAACGCAAATGATAAATCAGTAGAGGGATTATTCTCTCAAAAAAATAGAATATTTACGGCTCAATTCCACCCCGAAGCGGAACCCGGCCCCGACGATTCGACATGGATTTTTAAGGAATTTTCAGATCTGGTTAATGAATGGGAGGGCAAATAAAATGCCGGCAGATAAAAACATAAAAAAGATATTGATAATAGGTTCAGGACCGATTGTAATTGGTCAGGCATGTGAATTTGATTACTCCGGAACTCAAGCAGTTAAAACTCTGAAGAAAGAAGGGTATGAAGTCATTCTGGTCAATCCAAACCCAGCTACTGTGATGACTACTCCGGGTACGGCAGATAAGATTTATATCGAACCGCTGACTGTTGAATATGTTGAAAAAATAATTGCTGTTGAAAAACCTGATTCTATTTTATCAACCATGGGTGGACAGACTGCACTGAATCTCACTCTGGAGCTTGATAAAGCAGGAGTTCTCAAGAAACACAATGTAAACATCCTCGGCGCAAATATTGAAGCCATCAATCTTGCTGAAGATCGTGGATTATTTAAAACAGTTGTTGAAGGACTTGGTCTCCAATCAGCAAAATCAACTATAACAGGTTCTAATGAAGAAGCTCTTAAAATGGGAGAAAAATATGGTTATCCTCTTGTTATCAGACCGAGTTTTACTCTAGGTGGAATGGGCGGAGCCATTGCGGAATCGGAAGAAGAGCTTATTTCTGTTTTCGAAAAAGCTTTAATAGAAAGCCCTGTCAGAGAAGCACTTGTTGAAGAGTGCCTGATCGGGTGGAAAGAATTCGAAATGGAAGTTATGCGAGATAAAGCAGATAATGCAATAATCGTGTGCTCCATTGAGAATATTGATCCAATGGGTGTGCATACTGGAGATAGTATCACTATTGCACCGATACAGACATTGTCTGATTCTGAATATCAGTTAATGCGAACCAGTTCTATTGATATTTTGAGAGCTGTCGGAGTGGATTGCGGAGGAGCGAACGTTCAGTTTGCAGTAGATCCTGAAACCGGTCGTCAGATTGTCATTGAGATGAATCCCCGGGTTTCAAGATCATCAGCTCTTGCCAGCAAAGCTACAGGATTTCCAATTGCCTCATGCAGTGCGCTTCTGGCAGTAGGATATACTCTTGATGAAATTGTTAATGAAATTACAGGTAAATCTGTTTCCTGCTTTGAACCGGCACTCGACTATTGTGCTGTAAAAGTGCCCAGATTTGAATCTGAGAAGTTCCCTCTAACTGGTACGGCTCTGGGAACCCAGATGAAATCTGTAGGAGAAGCTCTAGCTCTGGGGAGAACGGCTCACGAAGCTTTAAACAAAGCATTATGCGCAGCGGAAATCGGTCTGGAAGGAGTTCAGGAATTAAATGAAGCCAGCGATGATGAGCTTAATCATATTCTCACAACAGCCAATCCCTTCAGAATCCTTGCAGCTTATACTATCCTGAAGAGGGATGGTTCAGGAGCTCTCGATCAATTGAATCTGACTACAGGTTTTGATAAATGGTTCCTCTATATGCTTTTGCAGCAGGTTGATCTGGAGAAAAGGTTATCCTCGGTATCAATTGATAATATTGATGAAGAACTTCTGATGGAGTCGAAAAGGATGGGGCTTACAGATAAAAGAATTGCAACACTTGCAAATGCTTCATTCGAATCTGTTTATTCGAAACGAGTGGGCTTCAATATGAAACCATCTTATCATTTTGTCGATACATGTGCCGGAGAATTCACTGCCGAAACCCCATATTTCTATTCAACCTGGGGTGAAATAGACGAAGGGGAACCATACAATGAGAAAAATGTTGTCATTATCTCCAGTGGACCCAATCGAATAGGACAGGGATTGGAATTTGATACCTGCTGTACACTCGCTTCACAGGCGTGGAGAAGGCGGGGGTACAAAACTATAATGATAAACTCCAACCCGGAAACCGTCTCTACAGACTACAATGTATCTGACAGGCTCTACCTGGAACCTTTGAGTAGTGAACATGTCACATCAGTCATTAATAAAGAAAAGGCTGGAAAGGTTGTTGTGCAGCTTGGTGGTCAGACTCCTCTCAATATGGCTGGAGATCTTCTCAAGACAGGAGTTGAACTTGCAGGAACTTCTCTGGATAGTATCAATACTGCTGAAGACAGAAAGCTTTTTGCGGGAATGCTCAGCAAATTGGGGCTGAAACAGCCGGTAAATAAAACAGCTGTTACTGAAGACGAAGTTGTGGAATATGCTCATCAAATAGGTTATCCGGTCTTGCTTCGTCCTTCATTTGTTCTAGGCGGTAAAAGTATGTTTATTGCCTATAATGATGAAGAATTGAATGATTATCTGGGTAAAGCCGTACGTGTATCCCAAAAAAGTCCTCTGCTGGTGGATCAGTTTTTGGAAGATGCTTTTGAATATGATCTCGATGCTGTCTCAGATGGCAGGAATATCTATATAGGAGGCATTTTACAGCATATTGAGGCTGCAGGGATTCACAGTGGCGATTCAGCCTGTGTAATTCCTCCGTATAAATCAACAGACGCAATCCTCAAAGAGATGGAGGACGCTGCCTGGAATATCAGTAAAGAATTGCAGGTAAAAGGTTTTCTCAACATTCAATTTGCCGTGAAAGATAATGAGTTGTTTATCATCGAAGTCAACCCGAGAGCGTCGCGGACAGTTCCGTTTTTATCGAAAGTAACGGGAGTTGATCTTGTTGATGCCGCAGTTCATGTCTGGGATGGTGTAGACCTCTTCCAACAGAAATTGTGTGATACCACAGGCATCGGCCGTGGTAAATGTATTACGGGATGGGCTGTAAAAGAAGCTGTATTCTCATTTGACCGTTTTCTGGGACAGGATCCAATTCTTGGTCCTGAAATGAAATCAACAGGAGAAGCGGCTGGTACAGGAGATACTTTCGGAGAGGCATTCGCCAAAGCTCAGACAGCAGTTAACGCCAATCTGCCTTCTGAAGGACGTGTTTATATCTCTGTAAACAAGAGAGACCGTGAAACCATACTCCCTGTTGCTAAAGAGTTTGTTGAACTTGGATTTGAAATTGCGGCAACCAGAGGAACGGCGGACTTTTTGTTCAAAAATGGAATCTTTGCAGAAGTCATTCTGAAAATGCATGAAGGTCATCCCAATGTCGTCGACCATATGGCTGCAGGAAGAATTGATCTGTTGATAAATACACCTATGGGACAATTCTCACAACATGGCGATACATATATTAGAGCAGAATCTGTCAGGAGAAAAATCCCCTATACCACAACAACCAGTGCGGCACAGGCAGCACTGAAAGGAATAGAGTGGATGATCAACGGAGAGCTTACAGTAAAAGCTCTCCCGGATTATAAATCATAAATGTACGGGACGGTCTCGACCGTCCCGTACAAATTTCAATTGTCTTCAAGTACGAAATTATTGTAATAATAATTCATGCTGTCTATTAGTGCTTCCCATGAAGCCTCAACTATGTTTTCTGAAACACCTACAGTATCCCATGTGTGCTGGTGATCTGTTGAAGAAATGAATACTCGTGTTTTTGCATGGGCAGCTTCTTCAGGATTTAAAATCCTCACTTTATAATCAATCAAGTGCATTTTTGAAAGGAAGGGATGTGTCTGGTTTAACGCATCTCTAATTGCCTCGTCCAGAGTTTCAACCGGACCTTCACCGACGGCGGCACCCATATGATCAATCCCTTTAACTTTCAGAAATATCCTTCCTACAGTTTTAGATTTGGCTCCTCTTGTCTTAAATGACTCGAGGTGATAATTATTCAGATCGAAAACTGAAACAAATCTATCGAGAGTTTTTCTGATTATCAAATCAAATGAAGCTTCAGCAGCTTCGTATTCGTATCCGGCAAGCTCTTTTTCCTTAAGGCTTTCAAAGAGTTTGGATACAATTTCAGAATGTTTGTCAAAATCACCATATTTCGCAAGTTTTCTTACAATAGTCGATTTTCCGGCAAGACCGGAAATCAGTATCTTTCGCTTATTGCCAACAAGTTTCCCATCGATATGCTCCATAAGTTCCGGTGCTTTTGCAATGACGTCTGCATGTTGTCCCGCTTTATGGCTGAATGCTGTTTCACCTACATATGGCTGATTTTTATCTGGAATGATATTGGCTTTCTCTGCAACAAATCGAGAGAGAGACGTCAGGCCGTCTAAGCCATGGTTCATATTGGTTTCAGCTCCCATTTTTAGAGCAAGATTAGGTACAATTATACAGAGGTTTGCATTTCCGCATCTCTCGCCCCAGCCATTGATGGTACCCTGAATATGTGTGGCTCCGGCAGTCACTGACATAATCGAATTGGCTACAGCGTTTCCAGTATCATTATGAAAATGAACTCCTATGGGTGCAAGTTCTTTCTGGGGGATAGCATTGAGAATCCTGACGGCATCCATCGGTAGTGTCCCCCCATTGGTATCACATAAAACCAGTGCATCTGCTCCTGCTTCAGTACCGGTTTTTAAAACTTTCAATGCGTAATCAGTATCTCCAAGGTATCCATCAAAAAAATGCTCAAGATCAAATATTACTTCCCGACCTTCCTTTTTCAATAACTGTATAGAATCATAGATCATTTCGAGATTCTCTTCGAAAGTCGTATTTATCACTTTTATAACATGCTCTTTCCATGACTTTCCAACGACTACAACAGCTGGAGTTTCAGCCTGGAGCATCGCTGTGATATAGGGATCAGACTCTACTTTGTTTCCCGATTTTCTTGTAGAACCGAAAGCGGCAATCTTAGAATGCTTGTAGTTTTCCATTTTTGCCAATCTGAAAAAAGAAGCTTCTTTCTCTGAAGAAAGAGGAAAGCCTCCTTCGATGAAATCTATTCCGGCATCATCCAGTTTTGCAGCAATGTCCAGTTTATCCTTTAAAGTCAGGTTTATCCCTGTTCCCTGAGTTCCATCTCTTAAAGTTGTGTCAAAAATTGTTACTTTATTTAAGTTCTTCATAAATATTCCTTACTCAATATTGCTTTGAGCATATAATAGAAATAAAATTAGAAACATGGATAACATAACGAATTTTGATAAACTTATAATAAATTTGTCTTCGAATGAAAAAAAAGAGCTTCTTGAAAAAATGGAAATGACTTTTGAAATCTCTCAGGAGCCGCTCACTGTCCACGAAGAAGTCATTGAAAGTGATTTTGTAAATTTTCAACAGGAATACGAATCTCTTACAATTGTGCAGAAAATCTTCTTATTTATTCAATCTCTGGTCAAGCAGAAAGATATACCTTCGCTTCTTAAGAATCACCAGGTAAACACTCTACGGAAAAAGTACTTCAGTAATTGTGACTATGCAGATTTTAAAAATTCTCTTCTCACACAAGATTTTTATAATGAATTTATTAAATTAAAGGATCCCTGCCGTTTTTTCAGAAAACCATTGCAGAAAATATTCAGTTATGATAACAAGCAGGATTTCTATGCTTTTATCGGAGGAGTTATTCTCCCTGAGCTACAAGCTGAATTACTGCGCAATACGGATCCCTGGAAAATGGAGAAAGAAGATCAGGAAAAAGAAGATATTTCAATAAAGAGTGAAATTGATAATTTTTTTGATATGAAAATGGACTCAGTATCAAATCTTGACTGTACGATTATGAATGAAGCTTGTCAGAGTTTATATGGATTATTTTTACTTTGTACTTTTGAATTGAATATGGTCAGTAACTGTTTTGATAATGTAAGCCCGGAATCGGGAAAATGCAGTAAAATAGAAGATGTTCAGGAATCTCTTCTCGAATTATCGGGAATTCTGAAATCTTTGGTAAAACCACCATCAATCCGGGCACTTGAAGCTTTATTTCTCTATTCCCTGTCAGATAGTGATTTAAAAGAGGATCTGAATAAAAAAATGACAACAGCAGATATGTATTTGTCTGTGATCAGAGATTTTAATAAAAAAATACCCCTTGAGAATCTGATAAAAGTTTTATTAAGAGACCTGGGGAAAAGAAGCAAAAAACCACCAGTTGTTGAAGACTGGTTTCGAGTATATAAAAAATTCTGGAACACAAGGATAAGCAGAAAGTATTCTTTTTTTGTCAATGAGAGGAAAAAGAATGAATCTGAGAAAGATCTATGCGTTTTGACCGGTTTAAAATTAATCAAACCCTTTGATAAATATGTACGAGATTATTTCTGGCAGGGCAGTCCGGCAAAATATGAAAAATCTATAGCTTTTATTCAAGTCTTTCAAGCGGAAATATTATCCAATACTATCAATCCTACATTGAGAGTTATCAATAGTGAAGGCGAATTCTACAAGAAGGATAATAAAGCCGATTTTGATAAAGTCAGTAATTATTTAAGTTTACTCGAAGGAAAACTCTTTTCTATAACTAATCTGATGAATGGCAGTGGTTTTCTCTCAGGCAAATTTACAAGACCTGATAGAGAAGAAGAAGAAAACCGGAGAGAGAGCATTACCACTTCAATTGAGCAGGTAGATTTTGAAATAAACAATCTGCTCGAAGGTTTTATTGAGAATATGAAATTGTTGAATAGAGTGCTCCATGGCATTGTAATAGGAGATGGTGGCGCTTACGATACGCTTTCAAATATTTCTTCCATTGGTGGTGGATCAAACCCTGAATTAAGGGAAACTTTTAAATATGCATCATTGATTTTAAATAAAATTGTAAAATATATAAGTGAAATGAAATATCTCGAGGAAAAGACATAGAAATCTCCTTTAATTGACTAAGAGCCTGCCATTTGTTATAAAGAAACACAGAGCAAACTCTGTGTTATTGTTCGACACTTTGTGTCGTTTGTTCTGTGCAGTAAATTATGCACTTCATGTGTTCGGATAGGTTGTGGCAAGGCCGCAAAGAGTACAAAACCCTCATATCCGAAGTATTCGGGCTCGCCGAATAAGTTACATATAGCTAAAGTTGCAGGAGATTTTATGTTTGAGATAAAAGAGCAGTGGAAACAAATCATTGCCGACGGCCTGAGTAAAATGGCGGATAAGTCCTCTATAGACTTAAATAATCCCATTGAGAGAATAATAATTGAAACGCCTCCTAAGCCGGAGATGGGTGATCTCGCATTCCCTATGTTTCCTTTTGCAAAAGATTTTCGCAAAGCTCCTCCTGCGATTGCTGCTGAATTAATGTCGCTTTTAGGAGATTCAATTCCAGGTACGTTGAAACCGGCCGGGCCATATCTCAATGTTTTTATCAGCAGGGAATCTGTATTTAAAGACGTTATTCAATCTGTAAATAAGAAAAAATCAGATTATGGCAAAACCGGATCACTTAAGGGACAGAGAATAATGGTGGAGTTTTCCAGTCCCAATACAAATAAACCACTGCATCTCGGTCATTTAAGAAATGATATTCTCGGGGAAAGTACGTCGCGCATTCTCAAAGCCGCAGGCGCTGAAGTCAAAAAAGTGAATCTGATCAATAATCGCGGAGTGCATATCTGTAAGTCTATGCTCGCTTATCAAAAATTCGGTGAGGGAAAAACTCCCGAATCAACAGGAATCAAAGGCGATCATTTTGTTGGAGATTTTTATGTTAAGTTCAATCAGTGGGTTAAAGAAGATTCTTCTGTTGATCAGCTGGCACAGGATATGCTCAAAAAATGGGAAGAAGGTGATGAAGAAACCTGCAAACTCTGGGAAATGATGAATAAATGGACTCTCGATGGTATCAAAGAGACATATGAAAAAACTGATATATCTTTTGATACTTATTATTTTGAGAGTGAGACATATCTTTCGGGAAAAGATATAGTATTGAAAGGTCTGGAAAATGAAATTTTCTATAAAGATGACGATGGAAGTATACGCCTTGATATGAGTGATATCGGACTTGATACGAAAGTTCTCTTAAGGTCTGATGGCACCTCAGTATATGTTACCCAGGATCTGGGGACAGCAATCGCCCGTCATAATGATTTTCCATTTGACAGACTTGTATATGTTGTTGGTAATGAACAGGAATATCATTTTAAAGTGCTTTTTCATGCTTTTAAAAAACTCGGTTATCAATGGGCTGATCAGCTCCATCATCTCTCTTATGGAATGGTAAATCTGCCTGAAGGCAAAATGAAATCGAGAGAAGGTACAGTCGTAGATGCCGATGATCTTGTTACTCAGCTTGAAGAACTCGTAGTCGAAGAGATCAAGAATAAAGGCAGGGAAGATGATCTCGGTAATGTTCAAACTACAGCTCATGCAATAGCACTCGGCGCATTGAATTATTATCTGCTTCATATTTCCCCTTATAAGGATATGATTTTTAATCCTAAGGAGTCTCTGTCCTTTAATGGGAATACCGGTCCATATATGCAGTATATGGGTGCCAGGATCAGTAGCATGCTCAGGAAATTTGATGAATCTGATTATTCTGCCGGAGAATTTAAACCGGAATTGCTGAAATCTGTAGAAGCGTGGGAACTTGTAAAACTGCTGGCTCAATACCCATCTGTTGTTGATCAGGCGGCAGAAGAAATGAACCCTTCTGTTGTCGCATCATTTGTATATGATCTGTCAAAGAACTTCAGCAGGTTCTATCATGAGAATCAAATCCTGAACAATGACGATCCAGATCTTGTAATAACCCGTGTAGAATTATCAAAAGCGGTACTTCAGGTTCTAAAGAATGCATTTGGTCTGATTAATATCAAGTTTTTGGAAAAAATGTAAGAATTGTCCACTGTTATCACTGGATTAAAATTGTCTATTTTATTAGGATTTCGTAGCCCGTAGTAAGGACGAACTTTTTTGGCCTTTTTCACCGAACCTGGGTTTGTTTATATAGTTGATAAACAGACTTAATTGTTTATATTAGAAAAGGTCCGATTGTTGAGATCTGTTTACTGCCGGCAAAAAATATATTTTTTGAGAGGTTGGTGAATGTACGCTCTTGTTGAGATTAAAGGAAAGCAGTACAAAGCAGTTAAGGGATCTGTATTAAAAGTTGACAGATTTGATGCAACTGTTGGTGATTCGCTTGAATTTGACAAAGTGATGCTCGTTGCAGACGAGAAAGAAACTAAAGTTGGTGCTCCCTATGTCGCTGGTGCAAAAGTAACAGCAAAGATCGGTGATACGATTAAAGACAAAAAAGTAATTGTTTTCAAAAAGAAAAGAAGAAAAGGTTACAAGAAAACTCAGGGACACAGACAGCAGTACACAATGCTTACAGTTGAGGACATCAAACTGTAATATGATTACTGCAGTCGCAGTTGTTGATGCATCTTCATGTCTGATAGATCTGGATGTGAACGGTCATGCGGAATTTTCACATTCCGGAGAGGATCTTGTTTGTTCGGCAGTTACTGTTTTAGTAAGGACCGCCGGACGGGTTATTCTTTCAAGGTTTGGAGAAAATTGCGCATATGCATCAGATGGAAAAGGATCTTTTAGACTTAAGGTTTCTAAGATCCCCGATGGAAGGCGGGAATGGATGATTGGGATAACAGAATATCTGTTAAATGGATTATCAGATCTTGAAAAAGATTATCCTGCTTTTGTGAAATTAGAAATTACTATTAATGAGGAATAAATAATGGCTCATAAGAAGGGTGGCGGTAGCTCAAAGAACGGAAGAGATTCCGAATCAAAAAGACGTGGTGTAAAGCGTTTCGGTGGACAGTTTGTGAAAGCTGGAGAAATTATTGTAAGGCAGAAAGGAACTAAGTTCCATGCCGGTGACAATGTAGGTCTCGGTCGTGACTTTACTCTTTTTGCAAAAGTAACCGGAAACGTACTTTTTCACTTTAAGAAAGGCAAAAAAAGAGTTTCAGTTACTGAAGTTGCTAAATAATAAAGGTCGGTTGTGCAGGGATTTATAGATGAAACTCGTCTTGAACTGTTTTCCGGTGATGGTGGACCTGGCTGCGTATCTTTTCGAAGAGAAAAATACGTAGCAAAAGGCGGACCTGATGGTGGAGACGGTGGACGCGGTGGGAATGTTATCTTTGAAGTTAAAAAGAATCTAAAAACATTCAGCCACTTAAATGCAAAACACACATTCCGCGGTCGAAATGGACAGCAGGGAATGGGTAAGAGGATGCATGGTAAAGATGGGGAAGATACCCTGATCCTTGTTCCTCCGGGAACAATTATTCGTGATTATGAAAGTAATGATGTTATTAAGGATTTTTCCGGTAATGAAGAAGGTGAGACCTGGACTTTTCTCAAAGGCGGGAAAGGTGGTTTGGGAAACTGGCATTACAGAACATCTAAAAAACAAGTTCCAAGATATGCACAACCGGGCATTCCCGGTCAATATGCGGAAATCCTCCTTGAACTGAACATGATAGCTGATGTAGGTTTTGTAGGATTTCCCAATGCCGGAAAATCCAGTCTTTTATCAGCATTGACAAATGCTGATCCTAAAGTCGGAGCATATCCGTTTACAACAAAAATTCCAAATCTGGGAATGCTCAGAATTGCAGATAAAGATGTCGTTCTGGCAGATATTCCTGGAATCATAGATGGCGCCTCTCATGGAGCCGGATTGGGATTGAAATTCCTCAAGCACATAGCCAGAACTGCTGGATTGGCATTTATGGTTGATCTCAGCGATCCCGGATTTTTAGATGCTTTTGAACATTTAAAGAAAGAACTTGAAGAGTTTGAAGCGTCTCTATTGAGAAAAGAACGGATTATTATAGCAACTAAAACAGATTTGGAAGGTACAGATGAAGCTCTTGAACAACTTATTGAGAAGTATCCCGATGAAAAAATTATTGCTATTTCTGTTTTTGGACGTACCGGTCTGGAAGAAGTAAAACTCAACCTGTTAAATATGGCTCATTAATATGAAAATAGCTCTCCTGGGCGGAACCTTTAATCCCATTCACAATGGGCATCTACGGTTAGCAGAACAGGTTCTGTCAATATTTCATTATGATAAAATAATTTTTGTTCCATCATATATACCTGCTCATAAAGATGTTTCTACTATTATTCAACCGGAGCAGCGGTTGCATATGCTGAAGGTTGCTCTGAAAAGAATTGACTGGGCGGATTATTCCGATTGTGAAATGAAAAGAAAAGGTGTTTCTTATACAGTTGATACATTGAAATTTATAACTGAAAATTATAATTTGTCCGGGAAACCCGGTTTGATTATCGGAGATGATCTTGCATCGGGATTTAGCTCATGGAGAAATCCTCAGGAAATTGTTGATTTAGCTGATCTGATTGTTGCTCATCGTTTACATAGTGATGAAATTGATCTCTCATTTCCACATAGATATATAAATAATGAAATTTTTACTCTTTCGTCTTCTGAATTGCGTGAACAATCTGAGAAGGGGAGGGATATTTCAATGTATATCCCGGAAAAGGTTTATGCGTTTATAAAGGAAAAAGGATTATATCTTGGGGAAAATAGACAACGTCAGAAATTATCTGAAGTGTAATCTTTCTTTGAAAAGATATGAGCACTCTCTCGGCGTGGAACAGACGTCTTTGATTGTTGCTGAAAATTTCGGAATAGATAAGGAACTTTGTGCTCTTGCAGGACTTTCTCATGATATCTGCAGGGAGATGTCTTTTTTTGATTTAACTGAGCTCTCGGGAATAGAAAACGAAAATCCTATATTGTTGCATGGCCATGCCGGAGCAGTATTCCTCCGGAGTAAATTCAATATTCAGAATGAGTCTGTATTAAATGCTGTAAAATACCATACTTCGGGAAGTTATGATCTCGATGATGTCGGCAAAGTTATATTTGCCGCAGATTATCTTGAACCAGGAAGAACTCATTTAGGCAAAGGAGAAATGCAAAGATTGTTCCTTTTGGAATTAAATGATATGGTTTTGGAAATTGCATCAAAAACAAAACAGTTTTTAGAAATAAAAGGTTTTACCATTGAAGCGAATCTAAATAATATGATACGGGAATTGAGTAAGGATAACATTTAACAAACTATGAAAAGAGAAAGGGAATTTGATAGATCGTTAATTTTATTAATGATCATGATGCTGATCATAATCATTACGGCTTTATTTTTATACTTTCAGGTTAAAACTGATAAAATGTCGGAAATGGTAAAATCTGACAGCATTGTTCCAGTCATGTTTATTGTAACAGAAAATGATCAACCATTACTGACGGAGTTATTTCTGTTTTATCCCGATACAGGTAAGGGTGCTTTACTAGATATTCCCGGAAACACTGGTTCGATAATACAGAAGCTGAAAAAAGTTGATAGAATAGATATTTTATTCAATACAGAAGATGTTGAACCATATAAGACTAAAGTCGGAAACATGACTGATATCGATATACCTTTTCACTTTATTATTTCTCTGCACGATCTTCAAGACCTTGTAGACCTCTTGGATGGATTGCAGATTTTCATAGCGAATCCAATAGATATTAAAGAAGACAATAATATTGTGTTACTGCCTTCTGGTAGCGTGAATCTCGATGGATCAAAAATCGGATCCTATTTGAATTTTGCAATTGACGGAGAATCTGATTCAGATAAAATTGATAGAAATCAGAAGTTCATGAAATCTTTTTTGGAGAAACTGGCTTTCAGAAGAGCTTATCTGGCAAAAGAAGACCTTCATAATTTTCTCAATGATAAAATCATCACCAATATGGATAGAAAATCTTTTGAGAATTTTTTGAATTATATTGATGATCTCGATACAGACAGGCTTCAGTACAGCAAAGTACTTGGTAAAAAACGAGTACTTGATAACCAGGAATTACTTTTTCCCCATTACGATGAAAGATTATTGAAAGATATGGTAAAGCAGATAGAAGATTACCTCGTGAATATTAAGTCTCTATCTGATCAGGGTGTTGCTTTTTCCATTGAAGTACTCAATGGTACTGACAGAACTGGACTTGCATCGAGAACTGCTCAGGTTTTAAAGAGTTTTGGTTATAAAATATCAGATACTGGGAACGCAACCAGGATAGACGGAAATGAATATGCAAATACTGTTATACTTGATCGTAAGGGCAATCCCGACGCGGCGAAGAGTTTGGCGGAATTGATAAAGTGTGAAAGATTGCATTCTGAAGCAGATGCTACACTTGATGATACAATAGATATAACTTTAATTTTAGGAAAGGATTTTGATGGAAGATATGTTAAATAAAACAGTACTCGCAGTTGCGAAGTTACTGGAAGACAATAAGGCTCAAAACGTGGAAGTGATAAAAGTGACCGAATTGTGCAGCTGGGGAGATTATATCCTCATAGCAACAGGTACAAGTGAGACTCATATTCGGGGTTTGAAATCCGAAGTAAAAAAACTGGTTCTTGAATCAGGAGATGATATTAGAAATACCAGACATCGAGACGATACGAGCGGATGGATACTTTTCGACTGTGGTGATTATATAATAAATCTGATGGATGAAGAATCAAGAGGATTTTACGACCTTGAAGATCGGTGGTCTAATGCTGAAATAATCTATCAGTCATCGAGCTCATCGTAATCTTCAGATTCTTCGATACTGTCTTCGAGCTCTTCTTTAATAGAAGAAGCCGGAGCAGTTTCAGAGTCTATCTCTTCAGAGTCTTCATAAAAAGCATCATCTTCAAAGTCATCTATACTTGTTTTGGCAATCCCGTCATCATAGGAATCTTCATTATTTAAATCGTACTCATCTTCTGTTTCATCATAATCATCATCTTCGTCTTTAAAATCAGCGATTATAAAAAGATCCGATATCTGTTCATCTATGATTTCCGAGTTTTCCAATTTTTTCTTCCTTTTTTTAATTCTGTTTTTTACTTGATTCCAATAGTTATAAAAAAGAATCCGTATAATCCTTCAACTTTGTAAAAATTAGTTAGTTTCAATGATGATAAGTTGATAGAAATATCACCTCCAGACATCACTGTAGGAGGGGTTATGGAACAATTGATTTGATTATCTTCCATAAACATAACAATTCGACCGGCTGTTTGATTTGATAGTTCAGCTAACGCTTCAAGGTGAGCATTTGAGAATTCGTTTGACTCAATAGGGATTTCCATTAACTCGGCAAAAAACTTGGAAACTGTGACTGCATTATCCAAATTCATGGATATTGTCAGAAATCCAACCTTCTCTCCGGTTATTCCAACTGTTGCCATAACATTTATCAGGCTGTCGATACCCTCTACTTGAGTTATCGTGCTGGAAAAACCGGCATCAGCAAGAAAATCTTTAAGACCACTTAATAAATAACTTAAATTTTCACTTTCCACATTGAAAATATATTATATAGAGTAGCGAAATGTCAAACCCTGCAGGAAACAATATATATATTCATAAAATAAATCGTAGTAACTCAAATAAAGAACTCAGTTGAAATAATAAAAATTAAAGCGTAAAATCCTCATATGATTGATGAAAATTTTAATAATTTATTAGCAATGGCCTTGGAAGAAGATTTAAAAGAAGTTGGAGATGTAACTTCCAGATCGATTTTTAAAGAAGAAGAAACAACTGCTGTCCTGTACAGTAAAGATATTGGAATCCTTGCGGGTATTGAATTTTTAAAAAAGGTTTTTTACCAAGTAGATCCTTCAATCTCCATTTCTTTGTTTGTAAAAGAAGGACATCTTTTATCGCAAGGTGATAAAATAGCTGAAATTAAGGGAAAAACCAGATCAATTCTGGAAGCAGAAAGAACTGCAATAAATTTTCTTTCATTTTTATCCGGAATTGCAACAGAAACTGATAGATGTGTATCAGCTGCAGAAGAATCTGGAAAGGCAGTTATTCTTGATACGAGAAAGACTTTGCCGGGATACAGATTACTTTCTAAATATGCAGTAACTGTCGGTGGGGGCAGGAACCACAGAATCGGACTTTTTGATATGGTTATGATAAAAGACAACCATATAGATGCAGCTGGATCAATAACAGCAGCAGTTCAAAAAGTTAGAGAAAAATGGGAAAGTACTTATTCCATTGAAGTAGAATGTAGAACTCTTGACGAAGTAAAAGAGGCAGTCAGTTTAAATGTCGATATTATCATGCTTGATAATATGGATCCGGAAACTACTATCCAAGCTGTTGGAATGGGCAATGGTGATGTGCAGTTTGAAGCTTCAGGTAATATGGATATTGAAAAAATCAGAAAATACAGTCCGACAGGAGTTGATTTTCTCTCTGTTGGAAAATTGACCCATTCTGTTACGGCTTTTGATTTTTCACTAAAAATCGGTTGAATACATGATAGAAAGGGAAATCAGTGATCTATTAATTATCGGGTCGGGTATAGCCGGTTTATCGGCAGCACTTGAGGCAGCAGATCATGGATTGAAAGTGCATATATTAACCAAAAATGAAAAACAGGAAGAATCAAATACACTCTACGCACAAGGTGGAATTGTCGGTTATAGTAATGATGATAGCTCCCAGCTTCTTTATAATGATATTCTGAGAGCCGGTTGTTATATAAATAATAGGGAAGCTGTCAGTTTCGTCTCAGAAAAAGGTCCTAAATTAATTAACAGATTTCTTATTGATAAAATCGGAATCCAGTTTTCTTTAGATGATAATGGCAACCCTTTATTTACCAGAGAAGCAGCGCATTCAGTTAGAAGAATCCTTCATTCCAAAGATAAAACTGGCCTGGCAATTACAAACGGCTTATTTAATGCTGCTGAAAACAATCCAAATATCACAATATTTAATTCATCAGTGGCTCTTGACCTGATAACTAACTGTCATCAGTCAACAGACAGTCAACAGCGTTATCGAGATAAAAAAGTTATCGGTGTATATGCTTTGGATAGCAAAACCGGGTGTGTCCTGACTTATTTCGCAGGTTCTGTAGTTATAGCAACCGGTGGTGTAGGGCATCTCTATCAGCATACATCTAATCCATCGTGCGCAACTGGTGATGGTATAGCCATGGCATATAGAGCTGGTGTGGAAATCATCAATTCCGAATATATTCAGTTTCATCCTACAACCTTGTTTCATCGAGATGTGAATAATTTTCTTATTTCTGAATCACTGAGAGGAGAAGGAGCTGTTCTACTCAATAGCAAACATGAAGCGTTTATGGGGAGATACAATAATGAATTAAAAGATCTGGCACCAAGAGATGAAGTTTCCAGAGCTATTTATGCAGAAATGGAACAGACCGGCGAAGATTGTGTCTTTCTAGATGCCAGAAGAATAAAAAATCTTGATCTGGAGGAAAGGTTTCCGTTAATATTTGAAACGTGTAAAAAACTCGGGATTAATATAAAAACCGATCTAATCCCTGTTGTTCCAGCTGCTCATTATTTCTGTGGTGGAATTAAAGTGGATTTGAATGGCCAGACATCAATACCCGGTTTGTATGCTGTAGGAGAAGCGGCTTGTTCTGGAGTGCATGGAGCAAACAGATTAGCCTCTGTTTCTCTTCTAGAGGGAGCTGTATTCGGTTTGAAATGTGCTGAAGATATCAGCAAAAACAATAAAAATCCTGAAAATGAATTACTCACCACAATTCCCGATTGGGTATATCCTAAAAAAGAAGAGAATTTTGATGCAATCCTGATAGGAAGTGATTTGATTACGATACAGACAATCATGTGGAATTACGTTGGAATAAAGAGATCAGAGAAAAGACTGCAGAGAGCTTTGGCGGATTTAAATTATTTACGCCATCGAATCGAAAGATTTTATATCAAAGCTTATGTGACCCGCGATATTGTTGAACTTCGCAATTCAGTGGAAACGGCGACAATTATCACACGCGGTGCATTGGCGAACACAAAATCACTTGGATGCCATTATATTCCTGATAGAGGAGAATGAATTGGTCAGATTGGTAACTATCGATTCACCGGCAAAACTGAATCTTCATCTTGACATTTTAGAGAAGCGAGGTGATGGTTTTCATGACTTGTTTTCCATATTTCAGATGATCTCTCTTTTTGACAAAATAAAATTGATAAGTACAGATAAGGAAAACAGTTGTACAATTGATGGACCTTTTGATTTTCCGCAGGAAGAGAACATTATGTTCAAAGCCGTGGATTTATTCAGAAAAGCGACATCCTATAAAGAAGGTGTGAAAATCTCAATTGAGAAGAATATCCCTGAAGGTGGTGGACTCGGTGGAGGATCTGGAAATGCCGCTTCTGTATTGAAGGCTCTTCAGCTGCTTTCATCTATAACTCTGCCCAAAGATGAGTTATTTTCAATAGCAGCGGAACTCGGCAGTGATGTACCATTTTTCTGTTCGACAGCTGCTGCTGTAGTTTCCGGACGAGGCGAATATATTAAGCCGGTAAAAGCGAGAACTGATTACCATATTATACTGATTATTCCCGGTTTCAGTATCAATACGGGTCAAGCTTTCAGGGCTTTAACCGATTATAGATTGGATCATAAACCGGAATTTCCCCTTAAGAATGAGGAAGTTCTGGAAATGTATGAAAAAAAAGCTGTATCACAGTGGAAGTTTTACAATAGTTTTCTGAATTGTTTAAAAAAAGAGCACAATGTACTTGAGCATATTGTGAATCTTTTTTATTATTCAGGAGCTGATTTTGCCGGAATGTCCGGAAGCGGAAGTGTTATGTTCGGTATTTTCAGCAAGCAGAAGGACTGCATCTCTGCATCAGAGAAGCTTTCAGATTCCTTTGGTAAAATGTTATTTGTAAATCCACTTGATACTGCGACTAAAGCTGCATTACAATTTAGTTAATTGCATCTTAAAAGCGGAAGGAGGAGCAGATGGATATTACTGACATCCGCATACGTAAAGTTAATGCTGACGGGAAATTGAAGGCTTATGTAACTGTTACTTTTGATGAATCATTCGTGGTTCATAATGTAAAAGTTATTGAGGGTGAGAATGGTATTTTTATCGCTATGCCAAGCCGGCGTACGAAAAATGGCGAATATAAAGATGTCGCTCATCCCATCAATACAGAATTTCGAGGTATTTTACAGGATCGAATTCTGGACGAGTACAATAAGATCGATGATACAGATGAAGTCTCTGCTGATAATTAATTAAGATTATATTTGGACGTCGGCAAGCGGTAAGCCACCGGGTTTTGATCTCGGCATTCGCAGGTTCGAATCCTGCCGTCCAAGATCTAAAAATGTATTATAAGTAGGAACCAAGGAGAAATAAATGGAGCATAAGACTCTTTCTGTCGAACTTCGTAAAGAAATTGGAAAAGGACCTTCCAGAAGATTTAGAAGTGCGGGAAAAATCCCGGCAGTAATATACGGTGTAAAAGACAATAAATCTATTACTGTTGATGCCAGAGAATTTGGGAAAAAATTCAAAACAATATCTGAAAATACAATCATCACTCTGGATTTTGGAAAAGATCAATGTGATGTGCTTATCAAAGATTATCAGGACAATATCATCAACAGTACTATCGAGCATGTTGATTTTATGGAAATCGAAAAAGGAAAACTTCTTAAGACTCATGTCCCTATAGTTCTTAAAGGGAATTCCCCAGGTGTTAAAGAGGGTGGAATCCTCGTACAGAAAATTAATGATGTTGAAGTCGAATGTCTTCCAAAAGATATACCTTCTGATATTGTAATTAATGTTGATGCTCTTGAAATAGGTAATTCTATCCACGTCAGCGATATTGCTGAGATGGAAGGTGTAACTCTTCTTGTTAACCCTGAAATGACTATTGTTGTAGTGAATCATCCAAAAGCTGTTGTAGTTGAAACTGAAGAAGAAGAAGAAGTAGACACTGAAACAGATGCAGAAGCTGAAGAAACAGAAGCACCAGCTGAAGAGTAGTAATTTCTGGATCTTTTAGTAATAGGCCTGGGAAATCCAGGCCTTAAATACATTAATAACCGGCATAATGTCGGTTTTAATACGGTTGAACTCTTATCTGAGCAGCTGAAAGTTCAATTTAAAAAAAGAATCTTCAAACCTTATACTTATTCTATAGGCCAACACTTAAATCATAAAATAATATTAGTAAAACCTCAGACTTATATGAATAATTCCGGGATAATTATACCTTATCTATTTAAAAAATATAAATTGAATATTTCAAATCTATTAATCATATGCGATAACCTTGATTTGGTACCAGGCCGATGTAAATTAAAATTGAAAGGTACTCCTGCAGCTCATAATGGATTAAAATCTATTTCAGGTGTTCTTTGCAGTAATGATTATAAGAGGATATATATCGGAATCGGACATCCTGGATCCCGTGAAGAGGTCAGGAGTTATGTCTTGGGCGATCCCGAGAAGCAGGAGCTATCTTTATATGACGAATCATATAAAAACGCATCATCTGCAATATTAAAAATATCCGAAGGTTTACAAGAGCGGGTAATGAATGAACTTAACAGAAAAAAAACTGGAAACTGAAGTATATCACTATCTCCTCGAAAACAATATTTCTGTAAATAGTACAATCATAGTCGGCTTGTCAGGTGGTCCGGACTCTACAGCACTTCTCTTATCCTTAACAAAAATATCGTGCAAATTTCATCTCAATATTAAAGCCGCGTACATCAATCATGGAATGAGAGATTCCAATCTTCTTGAGATTGATGATAAATTTGTCAAAAATCTTTCAAATCTGCTTGATGTTGAATTAATCATATATCGAATTGGTGATGGTGTAATTTCAGGTAAAGCACAAAATGAAGGTCGTAGTTCAGAAGATGTTGCAAGAGAATTCAGATATGCATTTTTTAATAGACTAATAGAAAGCGATAATACTTATCTTGCATTGGGCCATAACCTCGATGATCAGTTTGAGACAATGATTACCCGTTATTTCCAGGGAGCCGGTATAAGCGGATTGAAAGGCATTCCTCATCATAATGGTTCCATTATCAGACCGCTTAATAAAATTAGAAAAGACGAAATACTAAAATACCTCTCAGATGAAGAACAGGGCTATTGTTCAGATCACACCAATGCCGAGAATACCTTTTTAAGAAATAGGATTCGCAATAAACTCATTCCGGAAATTGAAGAAATTTTTCCCGGGTATACATCTGCATTATCCACATTGCAAAAACGATTTGTTGAAATTAGTGATTTTTTTGATTTTCTCTCTCAATCTATCGAAATTGAATACAGTGATTCCCAGTGTAAAGTCTCACTTGAAAAGTTTAATAAAGCTCATAAATTGATAAGATTGAATATCCTATATAAAATGTTTGATTTTACTTACAAGGGTAATGTGAAATCTTTAAGAGTTCCCGAACGTTTTTTTTCCCCCTTATTATATGGAACTCTTGGATCCAGAAAAACCTATGCAAATGCATATGGAATAAAAATTATTTCTAGAGATGATGTTCTTTGTTTTGAAAGATTTCAATATGAATCAAATGGTTTCTATGCTCTTTTGGATAACCGGGAAACAATAATTCCCGGCAGGTACGGTGTTACAATAGAAGAGCACAGTTCTATCAAAATAAGAACTGTATTTGATTCTCCATTAATTTTCAGGTCAAGATCTGAAGGAGATTCCATAGATATTGATGATAAAGTATATTCCTTGAAAAAATTATTTTCTCAATGGGGTCTTACTGAAAAAGAAAAGAATATGGTCCCGATTATTGAAGATTCACATGGAATTATTGCTGTTTTAGGTGAAATCATTGGATTTAAAAATTTTTTTAGAAATAAAAAAATCCATTCCAGTGAAAAATTTAATATATTATACTTAGAGGTGAGACAAATATTTCAGGAGTGAGGCTTTCTTATGGGAACAGAGAATAATAAGAATAATAAAGACCCCAATGATTTTTTTGATAATAATAATAAATACGCCTTATTTTTTCTTTTCTCACTGGTAACTTTGTTCCTTTTTGTATTTTCTTTTTCCGATACATCTCCTATTAATGAAATCTCCTACACTATTTTCCACCGTAATTTAACAGAGGGAAATGTAAGAGAAATGGAAATTCTCGACCAGACAGAAATTGTAGGTACAATGGAAGACCGTACTGGTACCATTACAGCATTTAAGACTAAAATCCCCTACTACGATGAAAAGCTCATGGAAGAAGTAAAAAATCAGGAAGTAAATGTATCAGGTGGTGCCAGAAAAGTTGGAATCGGTACAATTGTGCTTCAGATTCTTCCATGGATTATCATGTTTGTATTTATCTGGTGGATGTTCCGTTCTGTACAGGGTTCAGGTGGAGGAAAGGCTTTTTCCTTCGGAAAAAGCAAAGCGAGAAAATATGAAAAAGATAGTAATACCATAAAATTTTCTGATGTTGCGGGGCAGGTAGAAGCAAAGTTTGAATTAGAAGAAGTTGTCGAGTTCTTGAAATCTCCCGGTCGTTTCAGCAGTATCGGTGCAAAAATACCCAAGGGAGTTTTACTTGTCGGGAGTCCAGGTACGGGTAAAACTATGCTTGCTAAGGCTGTTGCTGGAGAAGCAGGAGTTGCCTTTTTTCACATGTCAGGTTCTGATTTTGTAGAAATGTTCGTAGGTGTTGGAGCAAGTCGGGTTCGAGACCTATTTGATACAGGGCGCAAGAATGCTCCCTGTATACTATTTATTGATGAAATAGATGCTGTCGGGCGCACGAGGGGAGCTGGTTATGGCGGAGGTCATGATGAGCGAGAACAGACATTGAATCAGTTACTTGTAGAAATGGATGGTTTTGATACTCAGGAAGGTGTTATCATTATTGCTGCTACAAATAGGCCCGATGTTCTCGACCCCGCATTGTTAAGACCCGGACGTTTTGACCGGCAGGTGGTTGTTGATCTTCCCGATGTAAAAGAACGAGAAGCTATTCTGAAAATCCACTCACGAAAAATAAATCTCGACGATTCTGTTGATTTGTCAATAATCGCCCGAGCGACACCGGGATCATCCGGTGCGGATATTGCAAATATGGTAAATGAAGCGGCATTATTTGCTGCTAGAAGAAGAAAAACACTAGTCGAAATGGTAGATTTTGAAGAAGCACGAGACAAAATCCTGATGGGTGTTGCCAGAACTTCCCGAGTTTTTTCAGACACGGATAAACGGATGACAGCATTTCATGAGTCAGGCCATGCTTTGATGCATTATTTTCTTGAAAATGCCGATCCCATACATAAGGTGACTATTATTCCCCGTGGAAGAGCTTTGGGAGTAACTTTTTCACTTCCTGAAGGAGATAAGTATTCGAGAAGCAGCGGTTGGGCTTATGACAGAATTAAAATCTGCTATGGCGGTTTTGCTGCAGAAGAACTTATATTTGGAGAAACGTCATCAGGAGCTCAAAATGATATTGAGCAGGCAACAAATCTTGCGAGAAAGATGGTTTGTGAATGGGGGATGAGCTCCACTCTCGGTCCCGTTTCTTATGGTCAGAATGATGAACCGATCTTTATCGGTAAAGAGATTGCACAACATAAAGATTATTCCGATGCAACAGCATCACTTATTGATATGGAAATAAAAAAGATTCTCGATGACTCACTAAATGAAGTACGTAAAACTTTGCAGGAAAATGTCCATATGCTGAAAACATTGACAGAAGTACTCTTAGAAAAGGAAACTCTTGACGATAAAGAAATAAGAGAATTACTCGAATTACCTTTACTAGGAGAATAACTGCTATTTTGGAAAATAAAATTGTATCAGTACTGCTCATATTTCTCTTTACAGTTACAGTTGTTATTTACACTGAAAGTGATCTGGAACTGGCTCAGTTATATATGGAAGAGGCGTTCTATAATTACGAGCACGAGAATTATCCGATTGCCGAAAAAAATCTATTGAAATCAATCGGGTTTTCAAATCAGCTTCCAGAAGTTTGGTATCTTTCAGGCCTGATCAGTGAAGGTCAGGGAAACCGGCTGAAGTCACTCGATTTGTATAAAAAAAGCATCGATTTAAGCGATGCATATCAGGATTATTTTTATGATTTGTATTTCCGGTATATAAATCTATTGAACATAACTGATAATCATAAAGATGTATTGGATTTTTACAGTGACAATAAAGCTGTTCTTCGCAATCATGACTCTATAAAATTAAAAATTTCTGATTCGGCTTATAAGTACGGGTTGATTGATTTAAGTAAAGAGCTGGCATTTGATGTTTATAGAAGAAATCCCGATAACCTAAAGGCGCTCATTTATCTGATACGGTCAACTGACGATGATAAGTATTTTCATTTTATCAAAAAAAATATTCATAATCTCATTAAAGACAAAATGGATGAAGTTCTTTTCCAGGAGCTGATCCTCAATGCTACACAAATGAAAAGAAAATATATCCTTGATTTGTATGATGAATTATTTGGTGATACTCCTTTCTACTATACCCAGATAGAAGAGTTTTCTGATTCTATCAATAAAAGTCACAATCTCTTAGTCAGGTCTTATGGTAGTGATATTTTGAGTGATGGTGTTTATTTTGCCGACTATAATTTCGATAATATTTCAGATGAAATCATTTCAGTTTCTGGAAATGAACTGACATATTTGAAGGATAACAATCAGGACAACATTACAGATCTGTCAATAAACTACGTCGATAAGATTCCGGTCAATATTTTCCTCAATAAAGGGATGATTAGTTATGAGTTCAAATACTCTGAGTACCCATATGTTGAGGAAATTCACTACAATAATCAGTCTTTAAAGCGGGTTTATAAAATTTTCCCCGGAACTGAGTTTACACCCCTGGGTGATCTGAGTATTTTTTCCTGGAAATACAATAGCAATAGAGAATCAGTTTTAGATGATTTTGATTTGAATCCCGAAGATATATTGCAGATGTCATATGCTTTTTTAGAGTATTTGCCTGTCAGTGATTTTCTTTTCAGGGAATATCTTCTGGTTGATGGAGAAATTAAAGGAATAAAAGAGGATTCCCTATTAAATGGCAGTTTTGATCATTACATGGATATATCGGCCTGGACATTGGAAGCTGGTCGAAGAGACATTAATAATGATGGCATAATTGATGTTTATGAGCACTATGAAAATGGAAAAATCTCTGGAATTGCATTAGACTGGAATAACAACGGTAAGCCGGAGTATCTGGAAGATTGGTCTGTCCTGAATATTAAAATATGGGACTTTGATGAAGATTCTTTTAGCGATGCAGAATATCTGAGCTCTTCAGATGGGAGAGATTATTCAAAGATTCCTATTGAAAATGGTATAGTAAATCAATATGATACTTTTTCATGGGATTTTTCATTTAAAAATTTCTGGTTTAATAATAATTAAGGTCGAAACATGTTTAAAAAATTATCTATATCTTTTCTTATTTTATTGATTTTTTCCTGCAAAACAGATTCAGCTATGCTGACAGCAGACAATGAGAATCTTGAACGCGCTCTCTATGAATTATCAATTCGAAATATAGAAAAACTACTCGATGATGGAGAATCATTGAAAGCTGTGCAGTACATTTTATCTATTGATAAAAAACAATCTGACTACATTCAAATTAAAAATAAATTACCAATTGCATTGGATCAAATGGAAAAATCATTTAATGATGCAATTTCCAATGGCGAATATAGAGAAGCTATTAAATATTACAAATCCTTTTCAGCTCTCGAAATAAAAGATAAGACTGGAGAATGGAATGAAATTGATTTGCAGTTTGCATATTTGAATTCTATGTTCAAAGATGGTTCTGATGGTGCAGCCATTTCTTATCTGTATGATAATATTCAATATGAGGTCCTTTCAGAAGAGAATCTTCTTCAACTGGAGAAAAATCTTTTAAAGGCGGAAAATAAAGGACCTTTGAAAGATCTTTTTGATTATTATGTCAGAAACTCTCTCAATGCTCTTCCCGCTACTATACGATTTCTCAATGAACCTACTTCAATAAAGCAAATGATCGGCGGAACAGTTACTGTCTGGGTTAACAAAGGAATCAAAATTGAAAATGGGATAGGTATTCCCGATCGCGGAATCGGCAGTGGTTTCTTTATTGATAGAAACGGGCATATATTGACTAACTATCATGTCATATCCAGTGAAGTAGATCCTGAATATGAAGGCTTTTCACGTTTATTTATTAAACTTTCTGAAGATAGTGAAGAGAGGATTCCTGCTAAAGTAATTGGTTGGGATAAGGAATTTGATATAGCTCTTCTCAAGACTGAAGTTAAACCCTCTTATCTTTTTTCTGTATCTAAAAAATATGATCCTGTATTGGGAGATAAAATTTTTGCAATTGGATCTCCCGGAGGACTTAAAAATACAATGACTTCAGGCTCAGTTTCATCACTAAACAGGCAGCTGCAGCCTTTGGGGGACTCTCTTCAAATTGATGTTCCCATTAATCCCGGGAATAGCGGAGGTCCTCTTCTCAATTCAGAGGCTGAAGTAATTGGAATCATATTTGCTGGCATTGAACAGTTTGAAGGTGTTAATTTCGCAATTCCTGTTTCTGATGTCAAAGAATCTCTTCCTCAATTATATCAGGGCGGTGAAGTGGAACATCCCTGGCTCGGTTGCGGTTTGTTTGAACGCTCAAATAAGCTTGAAGTTCTCTATGTAATACCAGGCACCCCGGCTGATATGATAGGTCTCACGAAAGGTGATATCATAACTTCCATCAATGATACAGAATTGAATAGAATAGCTGATATTCAGAGATATATACTAAAAAATGACAGCGGTACAATTATAAAAGTTAACTGGGTCAGAGAACAGGGTAGTTTTTCCTCTGTTGCTTCACTTGAAAAACGACCTCATGAACCTATGAAACTTGCGTTGAGCAGAGATGCAATTGATAATCTCTTCGTTCCATTTTTCGGAATGGGTGTCGAAAGGATCAGCGGAAATGGAAAAAGAAACGTTCTTTATAATATTACTGATGTATATCCAGGTTCAACTGCAGACGAAGCGGGCTTATCAGTCGGAGATTCAGTTCTTTTAAGAAAATGGACTGTCGATGAAGATAACAAAATCCTTCTCATTCAGATCATTATGAAGAGTAGAAAAGCAGGTTTTATTCAATCTGCCATACAAGTCGGTACCTACCTCATGAAAGGTTTTTTAATTTAAGCTTTGTAATAAGTTTGAAATCTGAAATTAGATTAATATAATTAACTATAGAGTCTTAATATCTAAAACCGTATTAATTGAACTTATCAATTATGGAGGAATTTATGGATGATGGTATTTTAGTTTTATCTTTTGAAGGATCGCAGACTATCGAAAAAGCTGAAGAAATCAAGAAATCACTATCGAATGCGATAAGAAGCAAGAAGAAAGAAATCATCATCAATTTATCAAAAGTTGAAAAGATTGACCTTTCTTTTCTACAGTTGCTATTTTCTGCAACGACTGAGGCTGAATCTAAAAAGAAAAAGATATCAATAAATGAAGATGTTCCAAATGAAATTCTGGATGTGATTGACTTATGTGGTTTTAATAGAAAAATAGGGGAAAATCCTTATTCATTATTTTCAGGCATTAAAAAAAGTTAGGAGTAGATTCATGATAGATCAATTTAAAGAAGCTTTCCGGGAAGAAGCCTATGAATTACTGACAGAATTGGAACACGCTCTATTATTGCTTGAAGAAGAACCGGATAATCCTGAAACTATATCATCTGTATTTAGAATCATGCATACAATTAAAGGGTCATCTGCTATGTTTGGGTTTGATGATATATCCTTATTTACCCATGAAGTTGAAAATGTTATGGATCTCCTTCGATCGGGAAAGTTGATAGTCAATAAAAACCTGATAGACCTGACATTAAAATCCAGAGATTACATCATCGATATGCTCGATGATTCCAGTATAGACATTTCAGAAGAAACTACTGCCGTTATCAGGAAATTCAAGAAAGAAGTCAATGTACAGATGGGTGTTCCTCAGGATGAGGATAATTCTACCACTGAAGATGAAACACCTGAGACTGATGATATGGAGAAAGATGCTCCTGAAGAATTTCACAGTGATGAGCTTCTTACATACCGAATTATTTTCTGTCCTGATAATAATATTTTTTTAACGGGAACTAATCCCATATTGCTGCTTTCAGAAATTAAAGAGCTGGGAGAGTATTCAATTATTGCTGTATTAGATGAAATCCCGACTTTATCAAAAATAAATCCAGAATTCAACTATACATCATGGGAGATTATCTTAACTACAAAGTTTACAGAAGAGGAAATTAGAGACATTTTTATATTCGTCGAGAGTTCTGCAGAAATCAGAATATCAACAATTATTGACGGGCAGGACAGTTCTGAGAAAAAAATTGGTGAGATACTGGTTGATCGTGGAGTTGTTAAATCTGAAGATCTTGACAAAGTTCTTACAGAAAAACAGAAATTCGGCGAAGTACTAGTTCAAAAAAAAATAGTAACGCAACCTCAGCTTGATAGTGCCCTTGAAGAACAGAAACAGGTAAAAAAAGTTCTTGAGAAAAAGAAGAATCTTACGAATACAAGTAGTGTCCGTGTCGATTCTACAAAACTGGATGAATTAGTGGATCTGGTCGGAGAAATGGTAACTGTACAGGCCCATTTATCGGAATTGGCCTCTCAACATCAGGAAACATCATTGACTTCAATTGCAGAACAACTAGAGAGACTTACTTCTGAATTGCGCGACAATTCCATGAGTATGAGAATGTTGCCAATAGGAACAACATTCAGCAAATATAAGCGTTTAGTAAGGGATCTTTCATCTGATCTTGGAAAAGATATTTCACTTAAAACGATAGGTGGAGAAACTGAACTGGATAAAACAGTAATTGAGCGATTAAGTGATCCTCTCGTTCATTTAATCAGGAATTCTCTCGACCATGGAATAGAGAATCCCGAAGACAGAGTTGCAAAGGGAAAATCTCCAGGTGGAACGATCACATTATCAGCTCAACACTCAGGAGCAAATGTTCTGATAACAGTTTCTGATGATGGCGCAGGTCTAGACCCTTCAAAGATCCGCAGAAAAGCTATAGATAGAGGACTTTTGCTTCCCGATGAGGAAATTGAAGATAAAGAACTTTACAAAATGATATTTTCTGCTGGTTTTTCTACAAGTTCCAAGATTACAAAAGTATCGGGGCGCGGTGTGGGAATGGATGTCGTCAGGAGGGAAATTGAGAATCTGGGTGGTATGGTATCAATCAGAAGTGAGCAGGGACAAGGATCTTCTATTGAGCTTAAAATGCCTTTGACTCTGGCAATAATTGAAGGATTACTTGTAAAAATTGTTGATGAATATTATGTATTCCCTTTATCTGTCGTTGAAGAATGTGTAGAGCATATGCAGGAAGAGTCGGCTAACGGACAACAGAATATCGCAAGTATCAGAGGAGAAATACTCCCCTATATCAGACTGAGAGATTTTTTTGATATTCATGGAGAACAACCGGAGATAGAACAGTTAATTGTTGTAAACTCTCATGAAAATAGAATTGGTTTTATAGTCGATGAAGTAATTGGAGACTATCAGACAGTAATTAAAACTCTTGGTACAATTTATAAGGATATAGAAGGACTTTCCGGGGGTACGATATTGGGAGATGGTTCAATTGCATTAATACTCGACGTACTAAAAATTACCCAGCTGGTTCAGAGTGAAGAAAAGTTATTATCTTGATTTTAAGGGGACATTATGGCTGCTGCAAAAATTAAAGTTCTAATTGTAGATGATTCTGCCGTCGTAAGACAGACCTTAAAGCAGATATTTGATGAAGAGCGGAATATCGAAGTAATTGGTGTTGCAGCTGATCCTGTGATCGCCTTAAAAAAACTCGAATCAATTACACCTGATGTCATCACACTTGATATTGAAATGCCGAGAATGGATGGTTTGACTTTTTTGAAAAAAATTATGTCCAGGAATCCGATTCCCGTGATAATTTGTTCAAGTAAAAGTGAGCAAGGATCTGATAATGCTCTAAATGCATTAGAATATGGAGCTGTCGATATTATTCAAAAACCCAAAATGGGAACAAAACAGTTTCTGGAAGATTCTAAAGTCAGGTTAATCGATGCTGTCAAAGCCGCTGCAATAGCCAGGATTCAACCGAAAAGAACTTTTAAAAGTAAAACTGATGGTGTCACCAGAAAGGTTCAGCCAAAATTAACAGCCGATGCGATGTTATCAAAATCTTCACGACCGACACATATTGATACTACAGAGAAAATAATTGTTGTAGGTGCTTCCACTGGTGGAACTGAAGCTCTTAAAGTATTTCTTGAATCAATGCCTATAGATGCTCCTGGAATAGTCATAGTACAGCATATGCCTGAGAATTTTACTAAAGCTTTTGCACAGCGTCTCAATAGTATTTGCGATCTGGAGATAAAAGAAGCATCAGATAATGATTCAATAATAAGAGGGAGAGCTTTGATAGCTCCCGGAAATAAACACTGTCTGATTAAAAGAAGTGGTGCAAGATATTATGTTGAAATAAAAGAAGGACCTCTTGTCTGCAGGCATAGACCTTCAGTAGACGTTCTGTTCAGATCCGCATCGAGATTTGTCGGAAAGAATGCAGTTGGAGTTATCATGACAGGTATGGGTGATGATGGAGCCCGAGGCATGAAGGAAATGAAGGAAAACGGCTCTTACAATATTGCACAGGATGAAAAATCTTGTGTAGTTTTCGGGATGCCTAATGAAGCAATAAAAAGAGGTGGAGTAGATTCCATACTACCATTAGATCAATTATCAGCAGCTTCCTTGAAAGCTGCAAAATAATATATGTAATTTAAGGAGATTTTAGTGGCAAAAAAAATTTTAGTAGTTGATGATTCTGCAGCAATTAGACAGAGTGTAACTTTTGTACTACAGCAAGAAGGATTTGAGACAATTGAAGCTGCTGATGGTGCTGAGGGTTTAGAGACCATTAAATCAAATCCAGTAGATATGGTTGTTTCTGATGTAAATATGCCGAATATGGATGGCATTACAATGGTTTCGAAAATCAGAGAAATAAGTGCCTTTAAATTTATTCCCATAATCATTCTAACAACGGAATCTCAGAATTCCAAAATGGATGAGGGGAAAGCTGCAGGTGCGACGGGATGGATTGTTAAACCATTTACCTCTGAAAAATTGTTGGCAGTAGTAAAAAAACTTCTCGGGTAAGCGGGCATATATTTGAAAAGTCGAATTCTTATTGTTGAAGATGAAAGTATTGTAGCTCTCGATATACAAACCAGATTGGAAGCTCATGGTTTTGATGTTATTGATATAGTTTCTACGGGCAGTCGAGCTATTGATTGTGCATTGAATGAGAATCCTGATTTGATTTTGATGGATATAAATCTCAAAGGTTCAATAGACGGAATTGAGACTGCATCATTAATAAAAAGGCAACTCGACAGTCCTATCATCTTTTTAACTGCCTTCGCAGATGAGAAAACACTTAAAAAAGCAAGAATTTCTGATGCCTCAGGTTATATTCTGAAACCATTTAGAGAAAGTGAATTATTAATTACTATTGAACTTGCGATTAAACGCGCTTCAGTCAGGACCAGAATCCAGGAAAACAGCAATTGGTTATACAGTACTTTGAATAATATGAATGATGCTGTCATCACTGTATCAGATGAAAAGCGGATTATTTTTCTCAATGATAAAGCAAGATCCATTTTAGGTGATAAACTATCTGCAGGAGATGTCTTTGATCTGGAGTTGTTTATTACAATAAATGGCCAACGAACTTTTTTTAAGCACAATGAGAATATTTTTGATATAGAATACACCCAGACAGATATAAGAGATGACGATGGAGAAATCCTGGGGAAAGTTCATTTTATCCATGACATTACAAAACAGGTTGAGTATGAAATCGGATTGGAGAATGCAAGAGTCGCAGCAGAAAATTCCAATAGAGCAAAGAATGATTTTTTATCAAATGTTACACATGAATTAAGAACTCCACTAAATACTATAATTGGAATGAATAGTCTGATTTCGGAAATTTCTGAAGATGATGAAATAACAACAATGCATAATCTCATTAATCTTGCATCTGAAACATTATTAAAGCAACTCAATGAAATACTGGAATTATCTGAAATTGAAAATGGGAAGTTTAAAATTGTAAGAAACAGATTTTCCATTGATGAGATGATCAGGAAGTTAATCAATTCTTTTGAAGTTCAGATCAATTTAAAATCTCTTGATGTTTACATCTTTCCGGAAACATCTCTTCCTTTGCTAATTGGAGATAAAAATAAAATCAGAGATATTCTATCCTGTTTAATTAGCAATGCTGTAAAATTTACTAAAAAAGGGAAAATTAATATCAGCAGTTCACTGGAAAATAAAAATCTTGTTGTTTCTGTAGAAGATTCCGGTATCGGATTATCAGAAGAGCAAAAGATTTCAATATTTCAGTTATTTACACAAATTGATGGTTCTCACACCAGAATGTTTGGTGGAATCGGTATAGGTCTGACACTTGTTCGGAATTTAACAGAATTACTCAATGGCACTATTGAGGTTGATAGTGATTCAAGTTCAGGCAGCAAGTTTACTGTTACTCTGCCTATTGAGATCAGCACTGATCAGAAACGTATTATTGAAGAAGATGAAGATAGAGAATCTATTGGGAATCAATTTCCTGTAAATAAAAAATCAATGAGTTATAAGGATCTAGTGCTTCTACTTAATGAGATAAAAATTTTGCTGGAAGATGAGAATTACTCAGAAATTGAGAAAAAAATTAAGTTATATACTAATAAATACAAAATTAGTGATCTGAATTTTGAATCTCAAATTCTCTTTAGTATTTCAATTGCTCTAAAATTAAAAAATGTAAGTAGATTTCATGTAATCATGGATAAAATACTTAATGAATCAGTTAAAACTGCAGGAGGCATAAATGAGAATACTCATAGTTGAAGACGATTTTGGAAGCCGGGTCTTAATGAAAAAACTTTTATCTGTTTATGGCAGTTGTGATGTGGTTGTTGATGGTGAGGAAGCTATAAGTTCGTTTAAATTAGCCTGGGAGGAAAAACGTCCGTTCAATCTGATTATGATGGATATTATGCTACCTGAAATTGATGGACAGGAAGCACTACAACGGATAAGGGAGTTTGAAAAGGAAATCGGCCTTACAGATATTGATCGTGTAAAAGTAATTATGACCACAGCTCTTGGCGATCCCAAAAATGTTGTTACTGCCTATAATAAAGGGGAAGCTTCATCATACATCGTTAAACCTGTAGAAATTGTAAAATTGCGCGAAGAAATGTCCAGTTTGGGGTTTGAAGAGCTTTAATCAATAAATAATGAAAAAAAAATCGATCTTAATAGTGGAAGATGAAGGCATAGTCTCTTTGGATTTAAGTCTTTTACTGGAAAATGCTGGATATGAAATTAATAGAATCTGTGATTCCAGCGACAAATTGTTCAATGATTTTGACAAACATCCTCATCCAGATCTTATATTAATGGATATTCATATAAAGGGATCTCTTGATGGTACAGAATCATCACTGAAGATAAAAAAATTATATAATATCCCGGTAATATTTTTAACAGCATATACGGATAAAATTACAATTGAAAAGGCAAAATCCTCTTACCCCTATGGTTATATCATCAAACCCTACGATAAACGGGGACTTCTTATTATCATAGAGATGGGACTGAATATCATAAATCTGGAACAGGAAGTAAAGAAGCGAGAAGAACTTTTTTCCGCTACATTTAAAAGTATTGCCGATGCAGTAATTATTACTGATGTAAAAGGAAGCATTCAGTACTTGAATCCTGTAGCTAGATCAATGATCTCTGAAACGAATCCTATCAATAAAAACTTTGATGAGATTTTTGACATATCTCTTAATAGAGATCAGAACAGAGGTGTTTTCAAAGATAAGTATGGCAAAGAGAAAACCCTGGAAGTAAAAAAAACAAAACTTGATGACACTCTGATAATTAAAGGAGGATTTGTCTGGATCCTCACTGATATTACAATCCCTGTATTCCTTGAATCCCAATTACGTGAATCTCAAAAAATGGAAGCTGTTGGTCGGCTTGCCGGTGGGGTTGCTCATGATTTTAATAATCTTCTCACAGTTATAATGGGATACTGTTCTCTTATTATGGATAATACTGAATTAATGGATCAAAACTCTCATCTGTTGAATGATATTTCCGGAATACAATTAACTTCACAAAAAGCAGTTAAATTGACCAAACAACTACTTACTTTTACAAATAACCAGGTTCATAATCCCAGGTATATAAATCTCAACAGCATTATTCTTGAACTGGCATCCATTTTTGATAAATTGATTCCTGACAATATTGAATTAGTTAATTTCTTAACTGATGATGAAGTCATTATAAATATTGATCCAGTTCAACTGGAACAGATCCTGATAAACCTTGTAGTCAATGCAAGAGATGCTATTGAAGGAAATGGAACAATTCAGATTAAAACATCTGTTTATGATAGGGTCAATGATATTAGTTTACCAAGTAAAATCCCCCTGGGTGAGTTTATTCTTTTAACTGTAAAAGACGATGGGTCTGGTATAGCCGAAGCCCTGCATTCAAAAATATTTGAACCTTTTTTCTCTACAAAAAAAGAGGGAAAAGGAGTAGGACTTGGACTTTCAACTGTTTATGGCATTGTACAGAAATCAGGTGGTGTTATTGATGTTCAGAGTTCACCGAATAAAGGCAGTACATTCAGATTGTATTTTCCAAGGGTAATAAGTGATGTAACCACTTATAAATCATCAACTGGAATAAAAAATAATGATATGGGAAAAGAGAATATACTTATTGTTGAAGAAGATGAATTTGTCCGCTCCATAATGATCAGGATTTTAGAAAATAAAGGATATAAGGTCATAGAAGCACTAAATGCAGGAGAAGCTCTTCTTATATGTGAAAATAGCTCTGTGGAGTTTGAATTAATTATCACTGATTTATTCATGTCTCTCATTTCTGGTGTTGAACTTGTATCACGGATTCAGACTCATTGTCCCCAAATCAATAGTATATTTACATCTACACATACTTTTAAATCCATTAAAGATGAATCGCTCTTATCAGGTATAAAAAACTTTATACAAAAACCTTTTGATCCCGATGATTTTTCTCTACTTGTCAGGAAGAGTCTCGACTGTAATTGAAGATTTTTTAGACTTAAGATATTATGCAGTTTATGATCGATAAACAAACTAAAATAAGAAACTTCTGTATAATTGCGCATATAGATCACGGTAAATCAACGCTGGCTGATAGATTCCTGCAAAAGACTCACGTGGTGAATGACAGAAATTTTCAGAATCAAATGCTCGATTCTATGGATATAGAAAGAGAACGTGGGATTACAATTAAATCTCAGGCTGTAACCATTCCCTTTGAAAGTAAAGATGGCAATATCTATGAACTAAATCTTGTAGACACTCCAGGACATGTGGATTTTTCCTATGAAGTTTCAAGAGCAATTTCCTCTTGTGAGGGAGCACTATTATTAATTGATGCATCACAAGGTGTTGAAGCTCAGACATTATCAAATATGTATATGGCTATGGAACATGATCTTGAAATAATTCCGGTAATAAATAAAATGGATCTCCCCAGTGCAGACATTGAAAGGGTAAAAAGCCAGATTGATCACGACCTTGGTCTGGACCCTGAAATGGCTTATCCTATTTCAGCAAAAACTGGTCTTGGTATTGACGAGTTGCTGGAAGGTATTGTCGAATGGATTCCTGCCCCCGACGGAGACCTTAAAGCGCCATTAAAGGCTCTTATTTTTGATTCACATTACGATGCCTATCGCGGTGTTATCATTCATATCAGAATGTTTGACGGGAAACTGAAAGAAGGTGATGATATCAGATTTATGTCTAATAGTTCTGATTACAAAGTAGAAGATGTTGGTGTTTTCAAAATAGGACTGGAGAAAACTAAAGAGTTAAATCCCGGTGATGTAGGATACATCATAGCTGGTATAAAAAATATTGCTGATGTGAGAGTCGGGGATACTATTACTTTGAAGGATAATCCCTGCGAGACTATCTGTGAAGGTTTCAGAGATGTTAAACCAGTTGTGTTTTCATCTATTTATCCAGTTGATACCAATCAGTACCAGGAATTGCATACAGCAATTGACAAACTGAGATTGAATGATGCCTCTCTTATTTATGAAAAGGACTCTTCAGCCGCTCTTGGTTTTGGTTTCAGATGTGGTTTCCTGGGATTACTGCACCTTGAAGTCGTTCAGGCACGACTTGAACGCGAATTTGGACTGAACATTGTTCTTACATCACCTTCAGTACAGTACCGATTGACAAATATGAAAGGTGAAACTTATTTCCTGGATAATCCATCAGAATATCCAGATCCCGGTTCAATAGAAAAAGCAGAAGAACCATATATTAAAGCTGCAATCATAACTCCAACAGATTACCTGGGAAATATTATGACTCTCTGCATGAATAAACGTGGTATTCAATTGGAGATGAACTATCTCGATGAAAAAAGAGTGGAGATTTTCTATGAGATGCCATTAGCTGAAGTCTTGTTCGATTTTTATGATAAATTGAAATCCGTCAGCCGGGGTTATGCTTCATTTGATTATGAGCTTCATGGATTTAAAGATACAACTCTTGTTAAAATGGACATAGTTTTGAATAGTGAAATTGTTGATGCTCTCAGTCAGTTGGTATTTAAAGATAATGCTTATGAACGAGGTAAAGCTGTATGCAGGAAACTGAAAGGGGAAATCCCTAGACAGCAGTTTAAAATCCCTATTCAGGCCGCAATCGGAAATACAATTGTTGCCAGAGAAACAATAAATGCCCTTCGTAAAGATGTAACTGCCAAATGTTACGGCGGTGATATTTCACGTAAACGAAAACTGCTGGAGAAACAGAAAGAAGGTAAAAAGAGAATGAAGATGGTAGGTAATGTTGAGTTGCCTCAGGAAGCTTTTCTGGCAGTTCTCAGAACTGATGAAGACTAGAACTGGAAGACCTGTTCATTTTGAGCAGGTCTTTATTTAATGAGTCTGTCTACGATTTTCAGGTATTCTCTAGCGGACGTTACCGCTCTGGAAATGAACGATATTTCCTTTATTGGATGAGGTAGCCTATCGGGAAAATCCAGATAGATATAATCAACCTTCTCCAAGGCTGATATGAGCAAGTCTGGAATCTGTTCTGAATCTGTTGCAACGAAAGAGACCCATTCCCCGATCAGCGCTTCAAGAAAATATTTTTCTTGTTTCAGAAGATTGTTAGACACATTTGGATCTATCTGGGGAATACAATTTCCATCAAAATTTGAAGTCCGGTATTTTATCATCTCACAAAAATTTTCTTCATCAATATACTCTGCACCCAGTGGATATCCAGAGTTTGTTAAATCATACACTCTTTCCTCCTGTGAAATGATATCGGTCAATAACATCGCATAAGATTCGAGAATACTATCTGTATTAATCCGTTTTCCTTCAACCTTACCTTTCTTTTGTAATAAATTCCTCTTCATAGAGATATTGAAAGATCCAGCAGGTTTGAATCTGTTTGATATGCGTAGAAGTGAATTGCTGAAAGGGGTTCCTTTGCTATGGCTTTTCCCGGGTACAAATGAAAAATCTAAACCAGTCAGGAAGATAGGAGCATTAAATAATTTCAATGCAGTATGTACAGCAGCAACACCAACAGAGCCCAGAGGAGGTATTTTCAAAGCCAGACATAGATGAGTCTCAATTCTATCCAATAGTGCATTCTGAAAGAAATCTGAAGCATAAAAATAAACTTTTCCCTTTAGTGCTCTACATACTGCGGGATAACCGGTTATATCAGTCAGTAAATCGATATTCTTACCGAAAGAGTTGTAAAAATCACCTAAATTGTAAAACTGTGATTCAAGAGCAAAAACCAGATCGGGAATTATCTCTGACTCGAGAAGAGAATTTAATGCCGTATCAACAGCGATTATATATATATCATCTCTATTTTTTTTCAATAAGACTGTCGTTTCTTCCAAAGACACACCAGCACCGCAAACCACAATAGATTTTCCATGATTATCAGGTCTTTCAGGAGTTACCAGGGGGATATTATTAAAAATATTTTTAACCCACAATCGACCCAGTTTATTTATTGTTAATCTATTTCTCCAAAATGTATTTAAAATCACAGTAGCAAAATTATACAAATAGTCATATTTTTCTTTATATAAGTTATAACCGTAATTCAGCGGAATGAGCTGGCATTTTCTGTATTTCCATACACTAAGGTCTTCAATAGCTGATTTTAATTGTTCTCTGGAATCCAATCTGTATATTTTGAAATTGTCATTATCGATTTTAATCTGTGAATTTATAGTTTCATGCATTAAGTTCTGGTCGATCTCTATACCAAGCAGATATGAAGATTGTGGAAGTTTATTAAGAATCTCTCTTATGCCATAAAGAAGCAAAGGGGAAGGGACTATATAAAGTGTCTCTTCATACAGTTCTAACCTATGGGCGATTTTTATTGATGTTTGCGATGGATCGTATTTGGAATAAAGGTTTTTTCCAAGATAATTAATTGATAAACCCCTGCCGGTATCAACGGACAGGGGCATATTGTTATTCACAAATAAGCTTCCTAATTGGAATAAAAAATCTGTGCATAAGTCATTACAAAATTATTTTCAAATTCTTCAGATCCTAAAATAAGGTTCTGTAAATCTGATTGCATATAACCTGCTATTTCCGATTCTACCTGATATTTGTAGTAAGCCATGCTCTCTTCAGGAATCTTTGTAGATTCCTGTGTACCTATGAGTTGCGCAACAATCACATTGTTCCCAAGAACCAAAGGATCAGAAATATCGCCAACTTCTTTAAGCGAAAATAATCTTTCCAGAAATAATTCATCAAAAGCAGCGCTTGAAAATGCTGAGTTCTGCTGGGAAGCACTGGATATACTTCCCGGAATCATTCTATTATTCCCATAGTTTACAGGGAAGTAATCTGTTGTTCCGCTTACAACATTCATAGAAATTGCGTGACTGTTAAAGGAGCTGTCCTCGTCAATGGAATTGCTAAATTCAGTAGCTGATGAAACAAGGTAATCCTCGATCAAACCTTTTTCGTTACTTGACATATAGACTTTGATGTCATTTATTGTGTCTTCTGAAGATAGATCGGCCATTGTTTTGGAATTAACCATCTGGTAAATAACCCATCCATAAGAAGTCGTGATAACATCGGTCATTTCATCATCGCCCAAAGAGAACACACTATTCGCAGTTTCTTCTGTTTCAAGATCTGCAAGAAGTTCATAGTAATAAAGATCTCCGGCATTTCCACCTTCAGCAGCATAACTGTCTTTTGACTCAGCAATAGCAGCTTCTTTAAAACTCAATTCATTATTAACGATTTTCCCATGTACTTTTGCAGCATCTTCTTCACTGGAAAATATAGTAATCCTATTTAATGACACCTTGCTGAATTTATCCATGTTGGCTGAAGCATATGTTGTATAAAATGAATCATCGATACTGTCTGCTGAAAAAACGGCATAGTTAAAACTCTTTTCTTCTGAACCGATATTTGCAATAAAATCAATAAGATTGTCGCTTCTGTAGGAACCATACATAACATCAGACAAATACTGTTCTCTCAATAGTTCCTCATTAAATTGCTTTCTCATTTCGTATTTTGCTGTTGAACTAGTGTTTTTATATAATTCTTCACTAAATACGCCATCGACCTGGAAAGGTCCTCTCTCGACCATTGCCTTATCGATCTGGCTATCTGTAATTATAACACCACTTTGCTTAAGCTTTTCTTCCATAGCTTTCTGAATTACTGCCTGATTAAAAGCAGTCTGCCATACTAATTGTCTTTTATACTCAACATTATCTGATAATGCGTCGGAATCTCTATAAATATTGTTGATATACTCTATCTGACGGGCAAAATAATTACCTGCTACATATTCAATATCACTATTTCCATAGGAACCAAATACCAGCTCATTACTGCTTGTTCCTGATTGGGACATAGCCGGTACAAAAATAAATGCAACAATAGTTAAAATCAATATTGCAATTGATCCGATCATCATCCCTATATTTTTATGCTGCTTAACAAAGCTATTATTACTTGTTTTTGACTTATTGTCTTTTGACATGATTCATCCTTATATCAATGATGTGAAACTTAAGAAAAAATACCACGAACATAATCAAACTGTCAACGATATCAATTGAAAGGACACCATTTAAAAAATGAATATAACTTGTAAATTAATATTGACAAAAAAACAGGATAAGTATAATCTCAATTTCGTACTGGAGGAGTAGCGAAGTTGGTTATCGCACCGGCCTGTCAAGCCGGGGATCGCGGGTTCGAGTCCCGTCTCTTCCGTTCAATCCAAGGAACTTAATTTATTAAGTTCCTTTTTTATTTATAATACATTTTAGGGACACGAATATGAAGAGAACGCCGAGCAAGTGCGAGGATTAGTGGCCAGGGATGGTCACGACAGTGAACGAAATCGGCTCGACGGAAGAAAATAGGATATTTTCGACCAGAGAGGAGTCCCGTCGATTCCATAAAAGGCGAGACTCGCAGCCTTTTACCCGAAAAATGTACAGAAATCGGCAAAGCCACTATGTTTAATACCAAAACCAGGGAACTTAATTTATAAACAAAATGACTCGGAATAATGACTATTTAATCAATTTACAGATTTTTCTTTTAATGTTTGTCTATGAAAAGTCGTAATTATAAAAGCAATGTATAAAAAATATTTTCTCTTAACAATAGTTCTCTTAGTTCTCACAGCTATATCAGCGTTTACTCAATCAATAGATCACACTATTATAAAAGGTGATACATTATACAGCCTTTCTAGAAATTATGGTGTTACAGTTGAACAAATCATGGAAATTAATGGCATTTCTTCACCAGATCAGTTAAAAATTGGAATTAATTTAAAAATTCCCGCTAATAATTTGGATTATAATACAAACAACTGGTATATTGAAAGTTCAGAATACTTTGTAGAAAAGGGGGACACACTTTATAGTATTTCCCGCAGAAATGGAATTTCTGTAGCTGAACTTTTAGAGATGAACAATCTATCTGAAAACCATGTACTGCATGTTGGTGATAGACTAGTTTTGAATTCAGAAACCCAAAGCCGTAACACCGATTCTAATAATCCCCCTGTTCCGACTGTAACTCCTTCTGAAACGAACAGTTTATATTGGCCTATTGGCGGAACAAGATTTAAAATGGATGGCAAACTCGAAGGTGTAAGAATAAATGCAGAAGCATACTCATATGTAAGATCCATTGCCGCAGGAAAAGTCGTTTTAGCTGAACCATACCGTGGGTTCGGAAACGTAATTCTTATAGATGTAAATGGGTATATTTACCTATATGGTGGTAATGAGGACGTTTTTGTGAATGTCGGTGAAGAGGTAACTGCAGGGACCAGAATTGGTAGACTTGGTATGTCTGATCTTTCAAATGGAAAAAAAGATATGTTTTTTTCAGTATTTAAAGATGGAAAACCTATAGATACAAGTACTGCTCCACGAGGTTAAGTCAAAGTCGATTTCATAATTGTTTGTTATCACACAAACACAGGGGCAGACATTGAAACAGATGATTGAAAAAGAGGTAAAAAAGGCAAAACCGGTATCATTAGCAATTGATGATTCTCAGGGATACCTAAATGAAACAGATCCTCTTGCACTTTACTTAAAACAAATTTCAAAATACCCGCTTTTAAACGTCGACGAGGAACAGGAAATCGGCGCAGGAATCAAATCTCTTAAAGATGAAATAAAAGACTTAAAGACTAAACTTGCTGAACATAATTGTTCTCAGACTGACTTTGAAATACAGAATAAAGTTGGAGAAGAACGACTTCTTACCTTAAAAAATCGCATGATTAATGCAAATCTCAGATTAGTTGTATCGATAGCGAAGAAGTATCAGCACAGAGGATTATCTCTACTGGATTTAATTGATGAGGGCAACATCGGTTTAATTGAAGCAGTAGATCGATTTGATTACACAAAAGGGTGCAGATTTTCGACATATGGGACATGGTGGATTCGTCAGGCAATAATAAAATCTCTTGCTGATAAAGGACGAGTTATCAGAATCCCGATACACATGTTGAATACAATAAAGAAATGTTATTTTGTTGCAAAATATTTAACACAGGAATATGGCCGGGATCCAACTGCAGAAGAACTTGCAGATTATATGAATCTTCCAACATCAAAAGTTAAAGAAATTATGAAGTTATCCCAGGAAACAGCATCTCTGGATATAACAGTTGATGACGACAATGTCACCAGATTGTCAGACCTTATAAAAGATGAGAATTCTCAAGAGCCTTTTGAAAGTGTTTTTAATATGGCTCTCCAGGAAACGCTGGAAGAAGTGTTGAAACAGCTCAGTGAAAGAGAGATGAGAATAATACAATACCGTTATGGTCTTGCTGGAGAAGGTCCTTTTACACTGGAAGAAACAGGGAAAATGCTGGGAATTACACGAGAAAGAGTCCGACAGATTCAGGAAAAAGCTATTTGCAAGCTTAGGAAATTTAAGATAATTAAAGATCTTCAGGAATACATCTAATCGTAAACTCTCTTTTAAATAAAAATCCCTCCCTTTTTAGGCAGGGATTTTTTAATTAATAGGTTTAGTTCCCTATCATAATCTTTTATTATATTCTGCCATGAAAATCTGTGATTGTGCTCAACTAATTCTTTTACAGAATTTATATCGTAATTAGTGATCAGTTTAATTAACTTAAAAAGTAAATCATTTTGATTCTTGTAAATACACAAGCTGTGATATTTCTCCGGAATTAATTCTCTATAAGACAGACGGTCAGGCAATAAAGGAAAACAACCACTACCGATAGCTTCAACTATTGAAATCCCGAAATTTTCCTGAAATGCAGTGCTCAATACAATATCAGCCTTTTCAAGCCAGTACTGATATTCACAATAATTATCAACAAACCCGAAATGAACAATTTTTTCTTTTAGACGCGTTTTTATCTCATTAAATATTTTAGGCGATTTTTTGTATTGTTCCCCTAAAACAATGAGTTTGAAATCAATTCCCTCCCGATCAAGATTGATTAATGCAGAAAAGAAATCATAAGGATTTTTGTCGTGCTCCCATCTGTGATTCCAGACTATATGAGGCGGATTCTGTTTTGACAATCTTTTTGATGCTTTCTCATTCAAATAACATCCCGGATAGAGAACATTTGATTTTTCTTCGATTTTATCAATCACCCAGTAAGGATTTTTATCGGGAAACCTTGAAAGAAAGGGCTTCAAAGAATTAATAAAAGCTGATTTGTGATAATGCGAATTAAAGTAAATAACATCTGCAGTTAGGGAATTGGTAATATCAGTAAATCCATAATGAAGATCTTCTTTTTCCCCTTCTGCAAGAGGATAGAGAATCTGGTTTTCATGAAAATATAAAATGAATGGTGTTGAAATATTATACCAGAGTGCTTTCAGGTCAGATAGCGAAAGCATATTGGTCACTATTATACCGTCATAAATTTCAGGATTCTTAATCTTTTCAGCAAAATAAAGAGCTGCACCTCTCATTCTCCATTTCCAGAATCTGTCAGGTAATGCCATCAGATCAATTTTATGACTGCTGTGTTTAATGAGCCCATCGGCAAAATATTTATGTGAACCACCATAAAATGCTTCGATAAAAAGAAAATGTCCCATAGAAAAGACTATAAGCGAAGAGTGCGCAGGGAGTAAAGACAAAGCATGATACAGAGGGATTAATATGAAAGAAGAACTGTATTAAGCGAAGTGTGCGCAGGGAGTAAAGACAAAGCATGATACAGA
>Ga0070728_10000202_pt1 | contig 136969 bp, 117 predicted proteins | sample tdDd471_FD_66723 | JGI IMG/M metagenome (GOLD analysis project Ga0070728, IMG submission 66723) | Marine sediment microbial communities from the Atlantic coast under amendment with organic carbon and nitrate - tdDd47.1 | ecosystem: Environmental > Aquatic > Marine > Coastal > Sediment... | reverse complement strand
CATTTGAGATCTACCAATATTTTTATGGATATGTACGATGATCCCGATTATGTAAAAGCTCTGCTCGATTATTCAGCTGATGTATTTATCGCTATGTCAGATTATTATATTGAAGCGGGAATGGATGTTATCGGTGCCGTAGATCCGTTGGTGTCACAGATTTCCCCCGATTCATTTGAAGAGTTTATGGCTGCCCCTTACAAAAAAGTATTTGATCACATAAGAGAAAAAGGTGCTTTTTCATCATTCTTCGTTTGTGGAGACGCGACAAAGAACATTGAGAAAATGTGTCAGAGCGGTCCCGACTGCCTCAGCATTGATGAAAATATTGATATGGTCGAAGCAAAGAAAGTTACCGACAAATACAATAAAGTCATAAGTGGTAATGTACAGCTGACAGTTTGCATGCTTCTTGGTAATCAAAAAGATTGTCAGAAATCAGCATTGGAAAAAATCGATCAGATGGGAGATCAGAACTTTATTCTGGCCCCTGGATGCGATATGCCATACGATACGCCATCTGAGAATATCATCGGAATCGGTCAGGCTGTTCACGATGTTGAGTCTACCAGGCGATTTCTTGAGACCTATGTCAGAGAAGATCTGGATATGGAAGTTGAGATGCCCGATTATAAAAACCTTGACAGAGTGATGGTCGAAGTACTTACAATAGACTCACAAACCTGCGCCGCCTGTGGTTATATGAAATCGGCAGCAGACGATATGGTAGAGATATTCGGTGATAAGGTAGATATCGTTGAGAGAAAGATAACCGAAATGGAAAATATTGCGCGACTGGGAAAACTGGGTGTTGCCAATCTTCCAACAATCGCTGTTAACGGAGAAGTAAAATTCGTCTCGATCATACCGAACAGGGACGAATTGAAAAAAGTCGTTCAGGCAGCTATGTAGAGGGAGTTAATGGAAAGAAAAATCGATATCATTATAATTACCGGGTTCCTGGGCGCCGGCAAAACAACCTTGTTGAATAAGCTTATCAGAACTTATTCAGACAAGGAGATTGGCTTGCTGGTCAATGACTTTGGCAAAGTTCCCGTAGACGGGAGTTTAATCAGAGAATCATATGAAGAGCTCCATGGCAGCAAGGTTTATGAAATAGGTAACGGTTCGATTTTCTGCTCCTGTCTCACTTCTTCTTTCATTTTCGGACTTAGATTTTTTTTGAAAAAGAAACCGGAAATTTTATTTATAGAAACTTCCGGCATGTCAGATCCAGGCAGTATGGCGAAGATTTTAAATGATTATGATTTATTCCATAATTTCAGGATCAAACATGTCTTAGCCGTGCAGGATTCCACCAATATGCTGAAGCTGAGAAAAAATCTTGTCTTTATAGATAAACAGATTATGGCTTCCAATACAATCCTGCTGAACAAAGCCGATTTGGTTGATGATGAGCAGAAATTAGAACTTGGGAATACTGTGAAATCCATAAATCCCAGAGCTGAAATCCATTTTACCTATTTTGGTGATTTTGATTATTCCAGGTTGAATTATGCTGAATTTTTTCTCGATAGGGAATCAGAGTCCTGCAATACTGCGGAAAATGCTCCCCGTACGATGTTCCTCAATCAGAATGAATATCCTATGGAAGATTTTCTAAGCATCCTTGATAATATTGTGAATAAAGTATTGAGGTTGAAGGGGTTCTTCCGATTCGGGGAAAACACTTATTACCTGAGCAATAATAACGGAGTACTCCAAAAAGACATTGTCAGAAACAAGATCAACTGCGATTTGGGAATTACCCTTATATATGAAGGGCGATTTCACGATCAGATCAGAGAAATATGGAATGATTTTAAAGGAGAGTGAATTATGAGTTCGAAATTAATAATTCTTGGAGGTTTTCTCGGATCCGGGAAAACGACTCTCATGTTGAAACTGGCTGAATCATACGAAAAAATGGGATTGAAAACGGCAATAATCACTAATGATCAGGGAGATATGCTCGTCGATACCAATGCGTCTGTGGAGAAAGGATTTTATACCAGGCAGGTCTCTTCGGGATGTTTCTGTTGTAAATTCAGCGAGTTCATGGAAAATATCAACGAGATTCTCATTAATTTTAAACCCGATTTTATTCTGGCTGAACCAGTCGGCAGCTGTACTGATCTGGTTTCCACACTTGTTGCTCCGCTCCGCAATTTCCATTCCGAAGAAATCGAGCTTTCAGGCGTCTATGTTCTGGCAGATGCCTACAGGATGATTCACAGCTACTCCAAACTAAATTTGAATGACCCTGAGACTCCTGAGGAAGTACTGCTCTCTCATCAGATCAGAGAAGCCGGGGTTATACTTTTATCTAAAACCGATATGGTTAATGAAAATGAGAAAAGAGCGGCAATCAATTATTTGAGAGAGATTAATTCTCACTGTGATATCATCCCATATTCCATTCTCGATCTTGATGTGACTGATAAATTGAGCGAACGAATTGTGAAATCATCCCTTAGTGATATGACTCTTATTTCCTCAGAATTGGATTATGATGTCTATGCTGAAGCTGAAGCCGAATTGGGTTGGTATAATGGGACCTGGAATTTTCATTCTCCCATACCATTTAGCCAGACAGATTATCTTCTCGAACTGAGTGAGGTTTTTAACCATCGCGATATGAGTAATGTCAGCCATGGAAAAATTTTCATGATAACCGAAGACAGCAGTGTGAAACTGAGTTTTGTTGACGGCGTTATCCGTTCAGATTCTGTACAAACCGGTAGTGATATGTGTGACAATTGTAGAATTGTTTTGAACATTAGAGCGAAGAGTCATCCTGCTATGATCAGGGAAATAGTTGAGAGTAATCTGGATGCTCTTTCGGATCAGTTCAAGGGCAGTTCAAGGGCTTATTCCTGTAAAAGTTTAATACCCTCACCACCTGTACCTGAATATCGTTTTGATTTGTAATTAACATCAAGCTTCACCTTTTAATCGACTATTGAGTCTTTTTGCACGACCGATGGGTCGAAAAAATGATTTATTGTGTTGTGTAGATGGAAACCTGTGTAGTTTGGTAGTGATAGTTTCTTGGCACAATTATTGCATGTTGTTTTATATTCAATACACTTATTGAGGTGGCAACATGAGTAAAAACAATGAAATCATTCCAAATTTCGACGAGAAAGACGTCAATGAATTGAATATTAGACTTGATAAGTTCGGTGAAAAGCACATAGTTATGCACCTTTCCGGTTTTATCGATACTTATAACTCAATCAGTTTTCAATCAAAAGTTAACCTTGTTATCGCTGCTGGATTCAAAAATTTGATTTTCCACTTTGGTAGCCTGAACTACGTTTCGTCAGCAGGTATCGGAGCTTTTGTAGGTTTTCTGAAGTCGGTAAAATCGAAAGATGGAGATATTGTGTTTCTCGGAATCCAACCGAGAGTATACGAAGTATTTCAGCTTCTGGGATTCACTCAATTCTTCAATATCGTAGATAATCTGGATGAGGCTATCGAGAAGTTTAGTAAAAGAAAAATCGATCCTGAAAATATATTCCCAAAAATTTTCCGATGCCCCATTTGCTCAAGAAAGCTCAAGGCGTTAAAAGCTGGAAGATATAGATGTAGTGATTGCAAGACTATTTTTACAATCGATAATAGCGGAAAGATATTCCTGGGGTAGAATCAAGAAGTTGCCTCTAATAAAAAACCCCCTCTAAAAGCAAATTTTCATTTTTAGAGGGGGTTAGATTGCATCGGCATTATATCTTCGGGGATCTTTAAGAATAAAATTCCTGAATTCTCATCAATCTGTCAAAACCATCGAGTTTCAAAATATCCTGAACAGTCTGCAATGCCCGATGATCTGCATCGAGGTATTTGAATTTCTTTTTTGTACTTCCTATGACATGATCCATTCCGATGGGATTGGTCAAAGTCAGGAAAGCAGATTCAAGGGGTGTTTTTACTAAATTCCCATCTGCTGTACGAGAGGGCAGTTGAACGGAGAAATTCGACAGTCCTACAGACATGTGACAACCCTTTAGTTCTTCACAATCATGAATCATTTGGACTGCATCGATTGTGGCATTTGTCATGCCGGACATATCTGCACCTACTGGAGCTATGCCCGGATCAAAAAACAGATCATCATTAGTTATGTAACTGCATTTTGCTTTAACTTCTCTACTCAAGGCAAGTGCTGTTTCAAATATTTCCTCTGCTCTCTCATTAGCTTTCATATCCCCGTCAGTTTCCCGTTCAGTACATAAGAGGATGAACTTTACCGGTTGAATTGATGGCAATTCAAGGAGTTCCATTCGAAGTTCTGAAATAGAATTGATCAGAGCCATTTTTCCACCGGCTTTTTCTCTGTCATAGACATTGAGACCGGCTCTTAAGATATTGATATCGGGAGAGTCTATGCTCAATGGAACAGATACTTCTTTTTGAATCCTTTTTACTAAATCTTCCATTATTTCCGGACTCTGCAGTCCGATATTCACATCAATATATGCAGCGCCTTCTTCCGCCTGTACTTTTGCAAGGTTCACAATACCATCATAATCTTTGGCTTCAAATAATTTATGAGTACTGGGAACCGAATCATTTATTTTCTCAGCGATAATGTTTAAATGTAATTCTGACATTTTATGCCTCCTCGTCTTATAGAAATCATTCTATTCCCCCAAACTTCGTGAAGATTGTAAAAAGCCGATACTTTTTTGTAATAATATGTGCTCTTTTCGTATTTGGTAATTATATATCTATATTGTTTTATTGATAATTGCTTCTTAGATGCTTTTTGGAGGCATTATATGTAATGTCTTTTTGTGGGCTGTATTTATTTCGTATTTTTGAAAGTGATTAATTACAAAAAAGAACAGAAAATTACAATATTTATGAAATTTGTAGTCATAAAATGAATCTAAATCCTCGCGTTTCCTGCGAGATGGAGGCATAAGTGACTTCTTTACGTGAAATATTTGAAACGAAAAATAAATTCCTGATCGGTGCGGAAATCGTACCGGGAAGGGGAATCATAAAAACATACGACGATGGGAAAATAAAAGATTTTGTCCAGGGACTTAGCGGAGATGAACGGGTCGACTGGGTCTCGGTCACGGACAACGCCGGTGGAAATCCCATGCAGGCCCCGCTGACAATGGGTAAAGCCATATTGGAGGGCGGAAAGCAGCCGATCATTCATATCACCTGTAAGGACTACAATCGCAACGGTCTCGAATCTCTTGCCTGGGCATACGCTGCGGAAGGCCTGAACAACCTGCTCGTCCTCACTGGTGATTATCCCGTTAACGGTGTCGACGGTATTGCCCAGCCTGTTTTCGATATCGATTCGGTAGCTCTTTTAAAGATGCTTAATGATATGAACAGCGGTCTCAGCGTAAAAGGGAGAAAACCAGGAACGTTTCAGACTCTGGATCAGACTGATTTTTTTCTGGGATGCACTGTTTCACCTTACAAGCTGACTGAAGCGGAACAGATGATGCAGTACCAGAAATACAGAGCCAAAGCTAAGGCGGGAGCGCATTTCGTTATTCCCCAGATCGGATATGACATAAGGAAATCACATGAATTATATGAATACAATTTAGAGCACAATATTGATTTACCGTTAATAGGCAATGTGTACAAACTCACATATGGGGTAGCTAAAATATTCAATAAGGGAATTATCCCCGGATGTATGGTCAGCGACGAGTTACTCGAAAGAATTGAAAAAGAAAGAAGCGCTGAAGACAAGGGTAAAAAATACCTTACTCATTTTGCTGCTATGCAGCTCGCAGCTTTCAAAAAAATGGGATACAGAGGCGGTTATGTCGGTGGTGTTGAAAAATATTCCTCTTATAGGGAAATCATAGATACTGCGGCAGAATACGAAAATTCCGATTTATCCGATCTTGTGAAAGAACTTGTTTATCCTCGAAAAGGGGAGTTCTACTATTACGGTCTCGATAAAACAACCGGTCTGGCAAAGAGTGTTGAGAAAAATCCTGTCCTCAATGAAAAAGTGAAAAAGAGATATAGAAAAAGTGTGACTTTCGGATATAGATTTTCCCGGTTTGTCCATAAACTGGCATTTTCCACGACTTCTCCCTTATTTAAATTTGGCAGACCTTTTTTCAATTTCCTGGAAAAACATGAGAAGCTGGACCGGGCTTTTTATTTTGTAGAAAGAATGAATAAAGCGATGATTTTCGAATGTAAGGAATGTGGTGATTGTTCACTTGCCGATATCGCCTATCTCTGTCCCCAGTCGCAATGTGCAAAAAATCAGAGAAACGGACCATGCGGCGGAAGTCTGGGTGGTACCTGTGAACTGTCTGTTTGCGGGAAAGAATGTATCTGGGTTAGAGCTTATGAAAGGGAACGGTATTTTGGCAAAGGCGTTCCCCAAATGCTTGATAGGACTGTAATTGTCAAAGACAATTCCCTCAGAGGAACATCTGGTTGGGCGAACTTTTTTTTGAAAAGAGATCATTTTGCCAAAAATAAGACTATTGATGAGAAAAAAGAAAAAAAAGATACGATAAAAAACAAATCTAAAATGCAAGAAATAGGAGAGATGTAATGGCTGAAATGAATGATGTTAAACTGGATCCGAAAACGATGAAGGACTGGGAGATTGCCGAAGCGGCTGAAAAGTATATGAAAAGTGTCTCTCAGCTCGCTGAAGAAATGGGACTTGAAAAGCTTGAACTTATGCCCTACGGACATTATGTCGGAAAACTCGATTATATTAATATTCTTGAAAGATTGAAGGATAAACCAAACGGGAAATATATTGAAGTAACGGCCATTAATCCGACTCCTCTCGGCGAAGGAAAATCTACAACGACAATGGGGCTTGTAGAAGGACTTTCGAAAATAGGAGAAAGCGTTATCGGAGCTATAAGACAGCCTTCGGGCGGACCTACGTTCAACGTAAAAGGTTCTGCTGCTGGTGGTGGATTGGCTCAATGTATCCCCCTTACAGAATTCAGTCTCGGTCTTACGGGAGATATTGATGCTATTACCAATTCCCACAACCTTGCAATGGTTGCTCTTACAAGCCGTATACAACATGAGTTCAATTACTCCGATGCTTTTCTGGCAAAAAAGAACCTCAAAAGACTGGATATCAATCCAAGAAATATCAATATGGGATGGGCTATCGACTTCAGCGCTCAGGCTCTGAGAGATATTACTATAGGAATCGGTGGAAAGATGGATGGTTTTATGATGAAAAGCGGTTTTCAGATAACCGTTTCTTCTGAAATTATGGCTATTCTCGCAGTTGCCACAGACCTTGAAGATATGAGAATCCGAATGGGTAAAATCGTCATTGCCTATAATAAGAAAGGCGGTCCCGTAACAACTGAAGATCTTGGAGTTGCAGGAGCTATGACAGCGATTATGGCCAAAGCCATCTATCCTAGTCTTATGCAGACTCTTGAGGGACAGCCCGTTCTTGTTCATGCAGGACCTTTTGCCAATATAGCTATTGGACAGTCTTCTATTATTGCTGACAAAGTCGGACTGAAACTGGCGGATTATCACGTAACGGAAAGTGGATTCGGTGCAGACATCGGTTTTGAAAAATTCTGGAATCTAAAATGCCGCTTCAGCGGTTTACGACCGGATTGTTCTGTTATTGTGGCTACTATCCGTGCTCTTAAAATGCATGGAGGCGGACCGGAAGTTAAACCTGGTAAACCTCTAGATGATGCCTATACTTCAAAAAATACGGACCTCGTTGAAAAAGGTCTGTCTAATCTTATAGCTCATATTGAAACTGTTAAGAAAAGTGGAATTTCTCCCGTTGTCTGTCTGAACCATTTTTATACAGATACGGACGAAGAGATCGAATATGTCAAAAAAACAGCTTTGGCTGCCGGAGCCCGTTTTGCCGTGAGCAAACACTGGGAATTCGGTGGAGAAGGGGCAATGGAACTGGCTCGAGTTGTTAAAGAAGCCTGTGAAGAAAAGACTGATTTTAAATTTCTATATGAAGATGACACTCCCTTAAGAGAGCGAATCCACAGAATTGCCACTGAAGTATACGGTGCCGATGGAGTAACATATACTGCCGAAGCTGAAGCCAAACTCAATAAACTGGAAGACGATCCTCATGCAAAAGAACTGGGAACTTGTATGGTTAAAACACATCTCAGTTTAACTCATGATCCGGTTCTAAAGGGAAGACCAAAGGGGTGGACTTTACCGATTCGGGATATCCTTGAATACAGAGGTGCCGGTTTTGTCGTTCCTGTTGCGGGAGCTATCAAACTCATGCCCGGTACATCGTCCAGTCCTGCTTTCATGAACATCGATGTAGATGTGAAAACCGGGAAAGTAAAAGGTTTATTTTAAGAGGTTTATTTAATTAGGAGATTGAAATTATGAGTGCATTTATTATAGATGGGAATAAAATATCTGAAGATATCCGAAAGGATTTAGAGATTCAGGTACCCTCATTGGAAAAACGAACCGGTAAAGTTCCCGGACTGGCAGTTGTATTGGTGGGAGAGGATCCCGCCAGTCAGGTTTATGTTCGCATGAAAGGGAAAAGATCAAAAGAATTGGGATATAACTCTTTCGAATTTAAACAGGAAGCTGATGTTACGGAAGAAGCTTTGTTGGCAATTATTGATGAATTAAATGAACGGGATGATGTAAACGGGATACTGGTTCAGCTTCCCCTTCCGGGACATATTAATGAAAAAGAAGTTATTAATAGAATCTCACCGGAAAAAGATGTTGATGGTTTTCATCCTGCCAATGTAGGGAAAATGCTGATCGGAGATGATACATTCCTGCCCTGTACTCCCTACGGGGTTCAGCAGATGTTGAAATATTCCAATATCGAAACATCGGGTAAACATGTTGTTGTCATTGGCAGAAGCAATATCGTCGGAAAGCCAGTAGCGGCAATTCTCGTGCAGAAAGCGGATTTCGCCAATGCCACGGTGACCATTTGTCATTCGAGAACAAAAAATATGAAAGAGATAACGAGACAGGCCGATATCATAATCGCAGCCATCGGTTTGCCGGAATTTTTGACTGCCGATATGGTCTCTGACAAAGCGGTAATAATCGATGTGGGAATCAACAGAGTTGATGATCCATCGAGAAAGCGGGGTTATCGACTAGTCGGTGATGCAGCTTTTGACGAACTTAAAGACAAAGTCTCAGCAATCACTCCTGTTCCCGGCGGAGTCGGTCCCATGACTATAGCCATGCTGCTTTCCAATACGATGAAAGCATTTAAACAGCAAAATGGTCTGCCCCTTGAGGAGAACTCCTGAATGACATCTAAAACACATGTATACGATCCAAAATTGAACGCTCAAGAATTACATACGACTATTTCCCAGCTGGGGATTAAAAAAGCCAACACCCATATCTGGGAAATTTTCTTACTGGGAGCTCTTGCCGGACTGTATATCAGCATCGGCGGGCATTTGTATCTGGTGGCATTGGCAAACGGCGCTGGAAAAATAATGGCTTCCGGCTTATTCAGCCTGGGACTCGTTCTGGTTATAGTGGTCGGTGCCGAATTGTTTACCGGTAACATCATTATGATAATCGGTTTTATTTCCGGTTTATACACAGCGCGCAATCTGTTGAGAAACTGGATAACCGTGTATTTGGGCAATTTTCTCGGATCTGTTCTGTTTGCCTATCTGATATATCAATCGGGACTCTTCGGAACACTTTTAGAGGGTAATACTCTAGGCGATCTGGCGACTGTCGTCGCAGAAAAGAAATTGGCCTTATCATTTTCAGAGGCTTTTATCCGTGGTTTCTTTTGTAATGTTCTTGTAATTCTGGCTATCATCATGTCGGTCATATCCAAGGATATCACATCGAAAATACTTGCTTGCATATTTCCCGTTCTGGCATTTGTCGCCATGGGATTTGAACATTGTGTCGCCAATATGTTTCTCATTCCCATAGGGCTTCTGGCAAAGGGCGCTTCGCCCGTGGAATTACTGGTAATGTTTAAAAACATAGGACCAGTTACTCTGGGAAATATTATGGGAGGTCTTTTTATTCTTGTTATCCATCCCAATAGGATAAGGCAATTGAGAGTTCTCCATAGAAAAATCACAACAGCAAAACAAAAGAATTAAAATGATCAAATAAAAAAAGAGCCTTATTCACAGATTAAGGCTCTTTTTTTATTATTCCGTTCTTGGCCATTTCCAGGCAAAGAAGATTATTGTCACTCCCAGTGCGATTTCTATTATTCCGAATAGCAAATAATAAATCCATGTCTCGCCGATTAAGTTCCCTGCGGAAACGATTGTATAAAGTACGCCGGCTACGACGTTGCTAATACGATTTGCCTTAGGTTTTAATATTACGGATAGTAATATCATCAATGCCGGTATGATCATTAATACTGAAGCTAAGAGCAATGCGACCTGAGTCACCGGGAAAGGGCCCATGTTTCCGGCCAGCATCTCTTCTACAGCCCCGGGGCTGAAGAAAGATAGAATGTCCGCATAGATGTATAACATCATTAATGTTATCCATGATATTGAGAGTTTTACTTTAGTGCTGATTTTTCCATCTACGAGAGAAGTCCCGGTTTTTGAATCTGTTTTCATATAATCTCCTTTTCATTATCTCATTGTATCTTCATATACAGGAAATCGAATTATTGAAGAAATAAGCGGTCGATAAATACTATTGAGCGGTATGAATTGTTATATGAGCGGGGAATGATATTCGCAACTGATTCAATTTCTCTCATTTTCTCCTCTCGCAGAGGCATTCTATCTTCACATATTTCAAAATAGAAGAACTTTATGTATATAATAGATATGAGAAGGAGCACCGGTTATGGATTCAAATACGAATAAAAAGGTTTACAGAGATCCCGTCAGATGGGGGATTCTCGGATGTGGTGATGTCACTGAGATAAAAAGCGGACCGGGATTTGCCAAAGCGGAAGGTTCCGTAATTACAGCTTGTATGAGACGGAACAGTGATAAAGCTGCCGATTATGCCCGCCGTCACAATATTTCCAAATGGTATGATGATGCTGATGCTCTTATCAATGATGATGAGGTCGATATTGTGTATATCGCGACACCTCCATCTTCGCATAAAATGTATACATTAAAAGCGGCAGCAGCAGGAAAACCTGTCTATGTGGAAAAACCAATGGCAATGAATAGCGTTGAAGTTGAAGAGATGATCTCCGCCTGTGAAAAAAATAATGTGCCTCTCTTTGTCGCCTTCTATCGTCGAAGGCTTCCTGTTTTTGTAAAAGTGAAAGAGTTAATAGAAGAAGGTCTGATCGGAACTGCCCGGAGTTTCACTCTTGTATTAAAACGCGATGAGAATAAACACATCGCCGATCGCAGGAATCTTCCCTGGCGCTATATTCCCGAAATATCCGGTGGTGGCATCTTTGTCGATATGGGAAGTCATCAGCTGGATATTCTCGACTGGATTTTGGGGCCTGTTGAGGAAGCAAGGGGTTTTGCCGTAAACAGAACTGGTATCTACAAAGTAGAAGATGGTGTGGCCGCTTCATTTCTTTTTAAAAGTGGAGTTATCGGAACGGGACTCTGGGATTTTACTGTTGCCGACGGTGCCGAAGAGGATTGTATCGAGATAAACGGCGATAAGGGCCGTATCCTCTTTTCCGGTTTTGCCCATCAGACTGTTTTTCTCGAATCTGATTCGGGAAATAGGGAGTGGGATTTAGGTAAGCCGGCTCATGTTCATCAGCCTCTCATTCAGAGCATAGTCGACGAGCTTCACGGTAAAGGAGAATGCCCCAGTACAGGAAGAACAGCGCTTCGAACTACGTTGATAATGGATAAACTTTTGAAGGAATATTATGATTAATGTTGAAAAATTGAATCGAGATTATTATTTCAAAGAAAAAGAACCCGGTTTTAAAGGAGCTCTGAAATATATTTTCCGTCCGAAAAAGAACGTTAAAAGAGCGGTAAAAGATTTCTCCTTTTCCATAAAAAAAGGGGAGATAGTAGGACTTATCGGACCGAATGGTGCCGGAAAGACTACTCTTATCAAGATGCTTACCGGGATAATTCCTCCCAGCAGCGGTTCTGTACAGGTCTGCGGATTTACTCCCGCTGATCTGAAAGATGATTTCAGAAAGAAATACGCTGTTGTTATGGGGCAGAAAAGCCAGCTGTGGTGGGACCTTCCGGCGGAAGATTCTTTTGAACTCAACAAAGAGATATATCAAATCCCTCAAGAGCAGTTTGATGAAAATGTCAAAGAGCTGGTGGCTATATTTGAAGTGGAAGAGTTCCTGCAGAAACAGGTCCGACAGCTTTCTCTGGGACAGAGGATGAAGATGGAGATCATCGCGGCTCTTCTGCACAATCCCGAAGTCATCTTCCTCGATGAACCGACTATCGGCCTCGATGGAACGGCTCAGAAACAGATCAGAAAATTTCTTCAGAAAGTGAATAGAGAGAGAAATACTACAATCATCCTGACCAGTCATTATATGGAGGACATAAAAATCCTTTGTGAACGTATTATAGTCATCAACGAAGGTGAGAATGTCTATGAAGGTACCTACCAGGACCTGATAAACAGAGTCAGCCCTTTCAAAATCGTTGAAATCAGCTTTGAACGGTCAACAGAGATTACACATACACTGCCAGTGGAATACCTGGATCGGAATCCCTTCAAAGTAAAAATGAAAATAGACAAAGGCGAAGTGAAAAATGTCATAGGGAAGATGTTCAAGCACTATGAGGTGGAAGATGTGGCCATAGAGGAGGAGGATATTACCGATGTTGTTGAAAAAATATACAGCAGTATTTAATATCACCTTCAAGGAATCCGTTGCCTACAGATTTGATACTCTTACCAGTGCGGCTTTCTCTTTTGTGAAGATTTATCTGGCTTATCTTCTCTGGACGGCTATTTTTTCAGGGAAAGAAGAAATCGGCGGATACACATTTCCCATGATGCTGACCTATTATATCATCATCACTTTCATCACGCGGATAGCCCGTTCGGAAAATATTATCTGGGAGACCGCCGAAGAGGTGAGAACCGGTGGATACACGAAATATATCACCCGTCCCATCAGGCACTTTTCCTATTGCCTGTCGAGAAGCTTGAGTAAGGGATCCTTTTCTTTTCTTGTAGACACCATAGCTTTTCTCATATGGATACTGATCTTTCGGTCAAATTTTTATATTCCCGAAAATCCTCTGAACATTCTATATTTTGTGATTTTTGCCCTTCTGGGATTATTTACACTGATGCAGATCCATTATCTCATCGCTTTAATCAGCTTTAAAACAGTGGATATAGCCGGTCCTTATTTCTTTTTTAGTAATTTTATAGATTTTATGTCGGGAAGTTTTATCCCTCTCCTGCTTCTGCCCCAAATTGTGCAGAATGTGATCTCCTTTACTCCCTTCTATTATATCCTCTATTTTCCCGTTTCACTTTATCTGGAAAAGGAGCTCGATAAAATGGGAACCGCTCTGATTGTTATCGTCTTATGGAATCTGTTTTTTGCACTGCTCCGTGTTCATATGTACAAGAAGATGATCCGCCTCTACGAGGGGGTAGGAGCATGAGACGATACCTTCGACTTGCAGTCATTCTCATGAAATACAAAATGACCAGTACAATGATCTACAGCATAAGTTTCTGGACAGCTTTTTTTGTAGACTTTCTACTCTTTGCCTTTCAGATTCTCGCTTTTGCCAGTATTTACCGGTTTATCGATACAATTAACGGCTGGACTCTCAATCAGATGTTCATTTTCATCGGTACTTTTTCCATCGTCGACAGCATATGCATGGGAACGTGGTTTTTCGGTATTTTATCGATGCCCGAGAAAATCCGGACGGGAACGCTGGATATTATGATTGTAAAACCTCTGGACACGCAATTCTATCTCACCTTCAACAGTTTTAATCCCGGTTCTCTTTTCGGTGTAATTACGGGATCTCTTATGGTTTCGTACGGTATGATAAATGGTGGATTTACCATATCTCCACAGCGGATAGCAGGGTATATTCTGCTGGTGATCATGATGAATCTGATTTTTTACTCTCTGTTTCTGCTGGTCAGGACGACGGCATTCATTTTTATCAAGATAGACGCTCTGACTCAGGCTGAGGATTCTCTCACGGAGTTTGCCTTCAGAATCCCCGGTACAGCTTTTAAGGGAATATCGAAATTCATCTTTATGCTGTTCATTCCCTACGGGCTGATCGCTACTGTCCCCACAGAGTTCATTACCAACCTGCTAGACTTGAAAGAGTGGGCTGCCGTAACAGGCATTGTGGTATTCTTTTTTGCGGCATCGAGGTTATTTTTTAAATTCGGGTTGTCGCGATACACCAGTGCCGGAGGGTGAAGAATCTTGTTGACATTAGAAAAACAAAAGATTAGCATCTAAATGTTTAAACAATAGAATCTTTAAGGCCGGGAAATATATGGATAAAATAGATCGTAAGAAACCAGCATCACTTCAGCATCAGGTATACAATGCTCTGAGAGAGTGGTTTGTTAACAGTTTTTCTCTTGAAGAAACTCTTCCTACTGAAATTTTCATTGCTGAAAAATTCAATGTTTCGAGGGGTACGGTTCGAACAGCAATGGATAGTCTGGTTAAAGAGGGGCTTATTGAACGAATTCCGGGAAAAGGGAGTTTTTTAACACCGAAATTTCAGATAAATCTTAAAAAATACAAAATTGGAGTCATTCTTTCAGATATTGATTTTTTTACAAACACAATATGGGAGTATAACTGGTTTACGCATCTGGAAATTATAAATGGCATTATGAGTAATAACCTGGACTATAATATTTCTACTGAACTGATCTCTGAAAAACACTTTTCTCCTGAAGATAATGAGATTTATGATGGTTATATTGTCTGGCCATATGTTCACAATGATATTATTTCACTATTTACAAAACCTTATGTCCTTCTTAAATATGAAATCGATATGGTTCAGGGATTCTCTCTAGTTGCTGAGAAAATTGCTGAAAAACACTTTAAAAATATTAGTTACATAGGATTCACTGCGGGGAAAAGGATAGAGACGATTAATTCCATACTTGGAAAACACGGGCAGGAACCGATTGATTCCGGCAATATTTTTGAATGCGGAGGTAGTTCTCAGGAAGCCTATAGATCTTGTGTCCAGTTAATAAAAGAGAATCCTCAGGTCGACTGCATCATCTGTTCTACAGATTACAGAGCGGAAGGTGTTATGCAGTATCTGAAGGAATCCGGGCTATCCATACCGAACCAGGTCTCTGTGTACGGATTTGATGGTACGAAAAAGAATAGCAGCATAATTCCCTCTATTTCTACATGCAGCTTTGACTGGACATACCCTGGTTTGTTTTCGGTTAAAGCAATACGAGCTCTTCTCGATAATCAACAGAGTCCCGTATACCGAACGCCAAAGGGAATATTTATTGAAAGAAAAAGCACTAGTTAGTGTTTTTTTACAAGGACAAATGTTTAAACAAATAAATGTTTAAACATTTGCTTGACAATTGGTTGTTTTGCTTTAAGATTATATAAAAAGTTATTAAGGAGAAATTATGAAAATTACTGCAAAGATTTTGATTGCACTGCTGATTCTTTTACCGGCAACTGCACTTTTTGCCAACGGGTCTCAGGATTCGGGAGCTTCAGAGGAAGTTGTTCTTCAGTACTGGAGTTGGGATCCCGAGTTAAAATCAAGAAACGAAACAATGATTGAAAAATTTGAGATTGCAAATCCCGGAATCAAAGTGGAACTCACAACAATTGAACCTAAAGAATACTGGACTAAAATCAGAATTATGGCCAATCAGAAAAAACTACCAGATGTTTTTAATCTCAGTGCCGGATATCTTGAGGAATGGTCTCAGAACGGGCTGCTTTTTGATTTGTCGTCTTTTATTGAAAGCGACCTGAATAAAAATGATTTTTATATGAATCTCTTTGATGCAGTAAAAGATCTCTCTGGAACTGATTCTTATTACGCATTTCCCTATGCATTAGTGACTACATGTCTTTATTACAACAAGGATGCTTTTGATGAAGCCGGTATTTCATACCCCGATTCTAACTGGACATGGGATGATTTTAGAGATGCGGCAATCAAGCTGACTAAAGATATTGACAGAGACGGTTCTATCGATCAGTGGGGATACTGGTTTTATGGACGGTATGCTCATATTGAATCATGGGTGTATTCAAATAATGGTTCTCTTATAAATAGAGATGCTATGAAATATGCTCCAGACAGTAATGCACTTGAAGCGATTTCCTTCCTGACTGACCTGGTTCTGAAAGACAAGGCTGCTCCTTCTAAAAAAGAGATGTCCGCTTTCCGACAACAGGATGTATTTCCTCAGGGCGCTGCTGCTATGTTTGTCGATGGGTCGTGGAATATTGATAACAACAGAAGTGTTGCCGGCGACTCTATCAACTGGGGGATTGCAGAACTTCCCAAAGGACCGAATGGAGACGGATCTCTGACTTATGGATGGCCCGATTCTCTGGCGATATCACCCAATACCCAGCATGCCGATGCTGCCTGGAAATTTACCAGATTTGCAGCAGGTGAAGGTCTCTCAATGGATATGGTAATGGCCGGAAAAATACCTTCGTACAGACCGCTAACTGAATCAGAAGCTTTTCTTGATAAAGGGCAGCAGCCCGATAATAAAGAGCTTCTTATCGCTCAGGCCGGAGAGGAAATGCGTACATCCTTTACTCTTTCATGGGGTGAGTGGAGAGGTTATGGAGCCGCAGAATCTCTGGGCTTTAATGGCGTTATAGACGGTATCATCGACAGTGAGCTCAATTACGCTGAAGCGCTTGAACTAGCTGAAAAGAATGTGAACACTGTTCTGGACAGAAATTACAAATAGTATTAGAAGCTGTCCCTTTGGGGACAGCATTTTTTAAAGGATGTTTTATGAAACAGAAGCAACTGTCATGGTATAAAAAGCAAGATCCGTGGATATTCCTATTTCCGACAATCGTGGGACTGGTTTTTTTCCGTGTCGGTCCGATAATCGTTTCATTTCTGATCAGTTTTACTGATTGGGATATTTTAAGAGATGCCCGCTTTCTGGGGCTTGAAAATTACAAGGAACTATTTTTGAGTTCGGCTTTTTATCAAGTCTTCAGAAATACACTTACCTTTTCTTTCATTTATGTCTGTGGAGTCACTATTTTCGGTCTGCTGCTGGCTCTTTTATTGAATCAGAAGTTGAAAGGAATGAAGTTTTTTCGTTCGGCTTTTTACACCCCTGTAGTAACTTCCGCAGTTGCCGTCGGGATAATCTGGTCATGGATATTGAGTCCGAAGTATGGAATTTTAACGATACTACTGAATAAAATAGGTATCGTTTCACCCTACTGGCTGGGGGATCCCTCATTAGCTCTTACTACGGTAGCTTTGATTCAGGTCTGGAAAATGTCAGGATATTATATGATCATTTTTCTTGCAGGTCTTCAAAATATTCCAGAATCCCTCAGAGAAGCAGCAAGAATAGATGGTGCGGGAAAGTTAAAAACTTTCTTTAAAATAACACTTCCCCTGTTAACACCGACAACTTTTTTTGTACTGAGTATTTCTATTATAGATTCATTCAAAAACTTTGAACTCATTTATGCCATCACCCGCGGTGGACCGCAGAATTCGACAAATACTCTTGTTTATGATGTTTATCTCAATGCCTTTGTCTATTACAGAATGGGCTATTCTTCTGCGCTTGCATACATCTTACTGGCAGTGGTCGGATTACTTACGGCTTTCAACTTTTATGGCAAAAAACGTTGGGTTCAATACCAGTATTAAAGGAGATGGTAATGAAAAAACAAGTAAAAAAACTGGTTTATTTTCCCCTTATACTGGTTTCTATAGTAATGATATTCCCTTTCCTCTGGATGGTTATGAACTCGTTTAATTCATCAGCTAACGTATTTGCCATTCCGCCGAAGATTGTTCCCGATCTCTTTTTCAAACCGGGTATGTTTTCCAATTATATTACAGTCCTCAAAGAGTTTAATTTCGGACGATATACTTTGAACAGCTTTATTGTGGCTGGAGGCAGTGCTCTGGGGCAGGTTATGACCTGTACCCTCGCCGGTTTTGCTTTTGCCTTTATGGATTTCAGAGGAAAAAACCTGATCTTTGCAACCATACTGATTACGATGATGGTACCGATTCAGGTTACGATCATACCTGAATTTCTCTTGATGATGAAAATCAACTGGCTCGATACCTATGCTCCTCTGATCGTTCCATCGGTTTTAATCGGATCATTCGGAACTTTCATGTTTAAGGAATTTTTTGAAAGCATTCCGAGATCAATGATTGATGCCGGTTCAATCGATGGCGCCAGTTCTTTCAGAATGTATTTCAATTTGTATCTTCCACAGAGTCACGCTCAGTTGGCAACTCTGTTTATCATAGCTTTTATGAACAACTGGAACGATCTGCTCAGGCCTATTCTGTATATCAATAGTGAAAAACTGCAGACCGTTACAATGGCTCTTACCCAGTTTCAGTCTCAATACACGGCCAAGTGGAATCTGCTTCTAACCGGTGGGGTTCTTTCGATCATTCCATTGCTGATTATCTACATTTCGCTGCAGAGATTCATAATACAGGGAATAGCTTCAACAGGCACCAAAGGATGATTGACAATTTACAATCGGATATCTGCAGTAAGAAATATTCTGATATGGAGAAGACTTCCTATCAGATTGTCACTATGGGCAGTAATTACACGGTAGACGCTGTCCGATGCGGAATAAACGGGAAAGTTCTCGATGCTGTAACATATTTATTCAGAAAAAGATTGCTTCCTAAAAATGAACGAATTGGAACTCTGGTGCTCTTTTTTCTCCCTGATAGGTTGCATATTCCATTCCAGCAGGAATGTGGTGATGAAACAATCTGCAATAATGAGGCAAAAGTACGTTTCTGGCTGAATAAATACAGTAAAGAGGGACAAGTCCGGATAGATGGAGGTGGAATCAGCTCATTAATCCCCGAAGTGAATACTCTGTTGCAATCTCTATCCGATGAATCAGCTTTAACTATTTCATTCAATAATAACGAAGGAGAATTGCATTTTATTCCCCTTTCCAGGAATCTCGGGTTTCTCAGCGATCACTTCATTGACGATAAGATTCTTGTGAACAGTCATTTCTTTCTTTTGGAGTTTTCAGACCTGGAAACCAAATTCGATATAATAGGTGAGCCCTTCGGTCTCCTTTTGATCAATGGGGAGATTATCAATCCTCCAGTCTATAGTAGGGAATCTCTTTTTATTGATGAAGGAGGGCATTCTGAATGTCATCGGATCGGAATCAGAAATATTCCCGTAAAGATAAATGATGATATATTTGAAGACTCTGTAAATGCTGTATTTTATGTCCGCCCCGAAGCAGCAATCACACCTAAGCAGGAAGGAACAGATATCGCTATAGTAGGTAGACGCATAGTGGGATACCGAAACGGTGGAGAAATGGAAATTCCCGAAGCGGGATTCGTCGTGCATCTCAATAAGAAGTATGTTCCCGAAACTGTAGATGTTGATTTTATAAATAATACGGAATATGTTTTTGGTATTCAGGTAGGTCCTCTTCTCGTTGGATCAGAATCAGCAGCAGTTGATTTTAATGACTCTTACTATAGTGGAAAGGGAACCACTTACCCCCCAACTGTTTTTCCTTCTGATTGGGACCGTGGTAAAGCAGCCAGAATGGGCTTTGGTGTCAAAGGTGACAAAACTGTATTGATCTGGGTGGAGGGCAGCAAACCTGAAATATATAAAGCCGGCACGGATAGTCTCGGTTTTTCTCTCGCTGAGTTCTCTCAATTAGCAGCGGATCTTGGAATAGAGAATTTTATAAATCTCGATGGTGGAGGATCTTCCCAGATGGCTTTAGGCTCTCTTCGCACTTTGAGGATCGCCGATAGAAATGAGGGTGATGGTGAAGATTTTGAAAGACCTGTACCACTGGGTTTATCATTCGGATCTTCATAGAGGTTGTAATATTTTGAAATCAATATGTCTAATCAATGGAATTATCCATAACGGGATAACCACGCTTGAAAATTGTTCTCTGATTATTTCTGAAGGGAAAATCTTTGATGTCATGACAAACGAACGATTTAAAAGGAAAAAAATAGCTGATAATGCCATTGTTCTCGACGTTTCAGGAGCACACATTTCTCCCGGTTTTATTGACTCCCACATTCATGGTATTGGTGGATACGGTACAGAAGATAAACGGCCGGAATCGATATTGAAAATGTCTGAAATTCTCACGGCTTACGGTGTTTGCGGTTTTTGCCCGACAATCTATCCGGAAAGCCATGAAGGGATGCTGGAGTCTATAAAGGCTATCGCCGATGCCATAGGTTATGAAAAAGGCGCGAAGATTCTGGGAATACATCTCGAGGGACCATTTATCTCCAAGGACAAAAAAGGCGTGCAGCTTGAGGAATCGATTCAGGAGGTCAACCTTGAACGGATGAGGGCGTATTGGGATGCCTCGGAAGGACATATCTCCAATATGACAGTTGCGCCGGAATTGAATAACATGAGGGAATTGGCTCTTTATTGCTCCAGGAAGAGCATAGTCCTTCAGGCTGGTCATTCCAATGCCTGTTACAGAGAGATGTTAGATGGAATTCAAGCCGGGATTTTACACTCCACCCATCTTTTTAATGCCATGAGACCTCTTCATCATCGCGATCCGGGGGTTACAGGGGCAATTCTTATCCATCCAGAAATTTCCTGTGAGATAATTGCTGATGGAATACATGTCCATCCTGCACTGATAAATCTGCTTCTGAAAGAAAAGCCCGTCAACAAAATTGTTCTGATAAATCAATCCAACTTCCAGTCAATAGATTCCTGTCCCGTCTCTTCCAGATAGGCATTGGTTTTGGAAAATGGTCTGCTTCCGAAGAATCCCCTGTATGAAGAAAGAGGCGAGGGGTGCGGACCTTCGATCACAAGATGTCTGTCCTTTCGGATAAAATTCCCCTTCTTCCGGGCATATCCGCCCCAGAGTATGAAAACCAGGTTTTCTCTCCTCGTTTCAAGTTCCCTGATCACCCTGTCTGTAAAGTTCTCCCATCCTCTGCCCTGGTGGGATCCCGCCTGATGGGCTTCGACGGTCAGTACCGCATTGAGCAGCAGGACTCCCTGATCGGCCCAGCTGTTGAGGTTTCCGTGCCCCGGAGGTGTCAGTCCCAGATCGGTTTCCATTTCTTTGTAGATATTCACCAGGCTCGGCGGTGGTTTCACACCGTCTTGAACGGAGAAGCACAAACCGTGAGCCTGTCCCTCGCCGTGGTAGGGATCCTGGCCGAGAATCACGACTTTCACTTTGTCAAAGGGCGTTGCATCGAGTGCGTGGAAAATCTGCTGTCCCGGCGGGAAAATTATCTTGCCATTCTGCTTCTCATCGATGAGGAACTGCCGGAGATCATTCATATAGGATTTTTCAAATTCGTCGGCCATCACTTCCAGCCAGCTCCGATCGAGTTTTACTTCTCTGTTCATTTTCCCATACCTTTTCCGAGAACTTCAATATAAGCTCTTCCCGTCTCCTCTCTGAACTCTTTCGTCGCATTGACGATCACCGGGTCTTTGTTAATCTCCAGTACGGCGAAACCTATCAGAGATGAATAGAGTATCCTCGAAAGAGCTTTTACATCATAATCGCAGACTATGTCTTTTTCTTTCAAGATGGTAAGCCTCTCTTCTATAACAGTGAGGAAGGGTTGAACAATTCTTTCGAAGTACATCTTGCCAAGGGTTTTATCAGTGAGAAATTCCGGAAGCAGGACTTTAAGGATTTCTCTATCATTCATATGATCCTTCATATTCTCAGCATTATTGTTTCTGTATAGAGCTGTTAAAAACTCCTGAATCGAGGATACATCTGTTGAAACATTGAGATCTCTTTTGAATGATACATACCTCTCTGCTATGCTCATTAGAATATCGTCTTTATTTTTAAAATAGTTGTAGAGAGTTCCCTCGGCCATTTCGGCTTTTTCAGCTATTTCTTTTGTTGTTGTACTTTTGAATCCCTTCAGGGAAATAATCTCAACAGCAGCATTCATTATTTCGCTTCGGATTCTCTCGATTCTCTTTGCTTTTCTATCAGTAATATCTGACATGTGAATTACTCCTCAAAATATGAGTATATCCTCATTTTATCCTAAGCTTCTATAAAATACAATGAGAATTCTTCAATAAAAACTTGACACTAACCGATAATGAGCGCATGCTCAAATAATGAGGACAAGCTCATAATTGTCCCGGAGGTTAAAAATGAAAAAATTCTACAATTTAAATGAAAGTGTAATTCCCCAGATTCTTCATGTGGGGGGGAAGGCCAACTCTCTGATAAAACTGACTAAAGGCGGTTTCAATGTTCCAGGCGGCGCTGTTCTGACTGTTGATTTTTTTAATCATTGGATCAGTGATCTTCAGGAAGATGAAACCCTGAAAGACATGTGGAAAGATCCTTCTCAGTTTAAGGAACTCGCAAATAGATTAAAAGGCAAAGGGGAAACTCTTCTATTCAATGAAGAACAGAAATCCATTATTGCAGCAATATTGAAAGAACATAAATTGAGCCCTTTATTTGCTGTCCGGTCATCTTCTCCCGAAGAAGATCTGGCAGGAGCTTCCTTTGCCGGTGGTTATGAAACTGTTTTAGGTGTAAGTGAAGGTAATATTCTTGATGCTGTAAAGAAAGCCTTTATTTCCTGCATGGATGAGCGTGTTTTTTTCTATAAGCATCAGAACGGTTTTGATACCTCTGTATTGAGAATTGCCGTTGTCATCCAGGAACAGATTGCATCTGAAGTATCCGGGGTTGGTTTTTCACTGAATCCGTTGAACAATTGCTTTGATGAAGCGGTTATCAACGCCAATACCGGATTGGGCGAAAGTGTTGTTTCGGGGATGATCACACCCGATGAGTTCATCGTTGATAAGTATAGCCGTTCCATTGTGGAAAGTAAAATCGGTTCTAAAGAGCAGTCCATCGTACTGGATGGCATAGGCGGCACCAAAGTAGTTGATGGACTCAAAGAGAAGCCGGCCCTCAAGGATGCCCAAATCCTGGAATTGACTGACCTGATTATTAAAGTAGAGGAGTACTATGACATGCCCATTGATATCGAATGGGCTTACTATGAAGAGACTCTTTACCTTCTTCAAGCACGGCCTATTACCACCTATATTCCTTTGCCGAAAGAAATGCAGACCCTTCCGGGTGAGAAAAAAATCCTTTACCTTGATGCTAGTCTCACCAAACAGGGCATCTCCAGCCCCATCTCTGTGCTCGGTTGCGATATACTCGAAATGACGCAAAAGCCGCTGGTCTATATGATGATGGGGGTTGACGCATGCGCCGACGTGAAGGGAGGCATGTTGGCCACACTTGGTGGGCGAATGTATAAGAATCTCTCTACGGATATCAAACTGCTGGGATTGAAACGGGTAAAAAATATTTGGAAGACTGTTGATGTTTCCACAGTGGAATTACTTGAAAATCTGGATTTAACTCTCTACATACCTGAGAAACTACATAAATCTATGAAGGGAGCCATCAGGAAAGCTATTATGAATAATCTGGGAACTCTGAAGTATATCCGGCGGGCCTCAAAAAATCCAGCAGCATATAAAAAGTGGTACCAACCGTTCGAGGATGAATTTGATCAATACTTGCAGGACATAACGAAACAAGATGTGAGTCTTTCTTCGGCTGCAGATGAAATCATTGGAAAATTTATTGACCTTCTGGACAAGATGATGACCATGACCTATGCCGCCGAATTGGCACGTAAATCCATCAAAAAACAACTGGAGAAACACTTTCCAGACGGTAAGGAGAGGATGCAGTACTTGGAGCGATCCCTTCCGGATAATATTACTATCGATATGGGTATGAAAATGTATGAACTCTCACAGTTGAGTGAAATCAAGGAGAATGACTTTGCAAGTTTCGAGAGGAAATTGGCGGTGAACAATGTTTCATCCGATTTCTCCCGGAAGTGGAGGGAGTATCTGGATCGGTTTGGCTGTCGTACCAACAATGAGATGGACACTGGCGTTCCGCGGATGTCCGAAAACATTGAAGAACTGTTTAATCAGATCAAAGGAATGTCCCCCATAATCGGGGAATTTAGTCCTGTAGGTATTTACAGGGAATCAAAGAATTTACGGGAAAAAACCTTCATTGAGCTGGTTGAGAAACTGTCTTCCAGTAACAGAAAAAAGTTGGAGAATAAGTACAATATTCTTGTCAGCCTGGGAGGAAAGCGGGAGGCTTTGAAGTATTGGTATGTCAGAAGCCTGACAGCGATTAGGGAGCTTCTTCTTGCTAAATCCGCCAGACTTGTTGAGAAAGGGCTTCTTGATAACCTGGATGACATTTTCTGGCTCAAAATTGAACAGATTGTACAGGTTTCCCATAAAACTAAGGAAGAGCTTGCAGCTCAGGTGGAGGAAAACCAACGGTACTACCGGCTTTTAGATCAGGTTCACTCTTTCCCAAAATTGATCGATTCCAGGGGGAAAATTCTTACAGTGCCTCCAGTGGAAGGTAAGGAAGGGGAGGTTGTGGGACAGCCCATTTCCCCGGGAATAGTTAAAGGGCGAGTGAAAGTTTTGTCTACACCCGATGAAAAACCCTTACTCCCCGGTGAAATCATGGTGACAAGGGCAACCGATCCGGGATGGACTCCTCTATTTATCAATGCCGGTGCTATTATTCTTGAAGTAGGAGGACTACTTCAGCATGGAGCTTTGGTGGCAAGGGAATATGGAAAACCCTGTATTGCCGGAATAGATAATGTAATGGATATTCTTAAAGACGGTCAGTATGTCCAGGTTGATGCGACAAGAGGACTGATTACCATACTGGAAGATCCAGATGAAAGCAGCCATTAATTTCAGAGATGAACCGCTGGGAAGGCTGATGCTCAAACTGAGTATTCCCGCCTTTCTGGCTATTGTCATGAATCTGCTCTACGGGTTTATTGATGGAGTTTTTATCGGTAAGGGTATTAATTCCCTGGCGTTGGGAGGAGTTACAATAGTATTTCCCCTAACAATAATCGTCATCTCCTTTGCCTCAATGGCGGGGGAGGGGCTGGCCTCAGTAACAGCCAGAGGCATTGCTGGTGGAAAAGACCGTGAAGTCATGGAAACAATAAAAGCTGGACAGGCCATAACTCTCTGGATTTCTCTGGGATTGATTCTGGCCACCGTGTTTCATGTTGAAGCAATTATGTCTTTTCTAGGTGCTACAGATGACCTTGTAGATTATTCTGCGGAATACTATCGTTCTCTGTTGATTGGTTTTCCCTTTATGGGGCTTAGCTTGGTGTATTTTCATCAGCTCAATGCCCAGGGGGAAATGAGAATTGCTATGAGAGCCATGATATTGAGCACTATGGTAAATATCATCCTCGATTATTTTGCAATATTCCAGATTAAAATGGGGATTGCCGGAGCCGGTTATGCAACAGCAGTTTCCCAGATGATCTGGTATTTCTATATGCATATTCACGCTGTCAGAAATAGAAATGTCAGGACTGTTTTGCTCCCTTTTGCACTCCGATTCAGCTTTTCCAGAGTACGAGAGATTTTTGTAATAGGTTTCAGCTCCTTCGTCAGGCAGGTCGGCATCAGTATCGCCATGATTCTAATCAATACAATGGCGGGAAAATATGGATCCAGTGTCCATATCATCTCATTCGGTGCATCAATGAGAATCTTCCGGTTAATGATTGCTCCCATCGCAGCATTGAGCACTGCGATGAAACCAATAATTGGACAAAATTTCGGATTCGGCGAATTCAGAAGGGTTAATACTTCTATGAAATACTCTTTTAGGGCTAGTGCCTTGATGGGGATCGTTCTGCTGATGCTTCTCATCGTTCTTCGTGAAAAACTTGGGTTTCTATTCGGGATAGAAGCTGAACAGATGGACGTCTTTGTCAAAATATTGCTTTTGACTTCATCCCTCTTCCCCTTATACGGAATTCAACATCTTATCGTCTCCTATTTCACTTCTCTGGGAAAAGCAAAGGAAGCTCTGCTTCTGAATCTTTTCAAGCAGTTGATCTTCCTTATTCCTTTAATATTGATCCTACCGGAAATCGTCGGGATTTATGGGTTATTTCTGGCTATACCGACAGCAGATTTTCTGACTATCGGTATTTCCATATATCTGTATAAGCGGGATCTGATTATCAACCCAGTTTATCAGTAGCGATATGCCAGTTTTTCAGGTCTTCGTATACTTTGACTTCGACCATATCACCAGCTGTATCGAGAAGCTGGCAGCATTCGGGACTCAGGTCAATTAGGTGGAGTGTTTTTCCCAGCCTTGAATAGCGCTCTGTCAGAGCATTCAGGGCTTCAATTCCCGAATGATCGTGGACTCTCGAATAGTGGAAGTCGATGATGACATCATCGGGATCATCTGCAGGATTGAACAGTTCGGCAAAGTTCCGGGCTGATCCGAAGAAAAGGTGTCCCCGGAGATGATACACTTTTGAACCTTCCTGGTTTGTTTCCGAATGGATCTCGATCTGACTCCCTTTTTTCCATGCGAAAACAAGGGCGGAGACTATCACTCCGATCAGGACGGCTATGGCCAGGTCTTCGACTACTGTAACAACAGTAACAAGAAGTATGATAAAAGCATCTGAACGGGGAATTTTTTTAAATATCCCCAGTGTGGTCCATTCGAATGTACTGATCACGACTATGAACATGACACCGACAAGAGCGCCGACGGGAATGATCTCAATCAGTCCTGATCCGACAATGATAAATGCCAGAAGAGCTATGGAGGCTGCAATTCCCGAAAGACGTCCTCTTCCTCCGGATTTGATATTGATCATGCTCTGGCCGATCATGGCGCAACCGCCCATGGCACCGAAGAAACCGCAAACCAGGTTTGCCGCTCCCTGACCGAGACACTCTCTGTTACCGTGACCTCGTGTTTCAGTCATTTCATCGACTAGAGTCAAGGTTAGAAGAGATTCGATCAGACCGACAGAAGCGGCCAGTATAGAGTAGGGGAAGATTACTTTAAGTGTTTCCAGATTAAAGGGGACTTCCGGCAAATGGAATGACGGCAATCCGCCTTTCAGGCTGGCTATTCCCGGATCGAGCATCTTTACAAAATCCATTACAGTACGAAAGTGATATATATCGGCAGAGGCGAGACCAATTGAAATCAGTGTCGCTGTTGCGATGGCTACAAGAGATGCGGGAACGGCTTTTGTCAGTTTCGGAAGAAAATGGATAATAGCCATTGTCAGAAGCACCAGACCGAGCATTAAAAGAAGATCTATTCCGGGCATCCATGGAGCATCTTCTCCGCTGCCGACTTTGAACTGTCCCAGCTGTGCCAGGAAAATTACAATAGCCAGTCCGTTTACGAAACCGAGCATGACGGGATGGGGAATTAGCCGGACAAATTTACCGAGTTTGAAAACTCCTGCGAGCAACTGGAGGATTCCCATCAATATGACTGCTGCAAAGAGGTATTCCGCTCCATTGCTCAGTACAAGCGATGCGAATACAATGGCTACAGCACCGGTTGCTCCGGAAATCATTCCGGGACGTCCTCCGAAAATAGCAGTGATAAGGCCGACAATAAATGCGGCATAGAGACCGACCATAGGGGAAATGTGGCAGACAAAAGCAAAGGCAATGGCTTCGGGAACCAGTGCGAGGGCAACAGTCAGGCCGGACAAGAGATCGTTTTTAACGTTTTTCATGTTATAATTATTACTCCGTGGGATTTATATACAATAGGGAATGGCTATTAAAACAGATTGGGAGTGAATAATCAATAGGTCCGATTTCTTCAGTTTCTATTGTAAACAACTGTGGAAGTATGATGATCTGGATTATATTAATGTTTAAAGAGGACTAACTATGGCAATTACAGCACTATGATTCAATACAGATCGACACTTTTAAAAGAGAATACCCTCTCTCCGGTTTCCCCTCTCAGAATGTTCTACACAGAGATGGGATCCTTTCCCATTCACTGGCATGAATGCATTGAAATCATCTTTGTATTAGACGGTTCGATCAGTATAAAAATTAATGACATCACTTATGATTTGACTACTGGAGATATTTTGATTATTAACAGCAGGGATCTTCACTCTTTCGATAAACCGGATTCTGAAAGAAGCAGACTTTTTCTCTTACAGATAGAACCGGGATTCTTTACAAAGAATACGATAGAGAAAAACCTACAGCTATCGCCGGTAAAATTATTTGATAAGAAAAAAATAATCAGAATCAGCGATGGCGAATATGTAGGCGTCAGTTATCAGCTGAAACGGATAATCTCTGAATTCAATGAGAAATCTGATACTTTTCAGTATTCCGTCAGCTGTGCACTTCTCGAGATTTTATTGATTTTTATTCGTTTGAAAGACAGTAAAAACAGTGAATCGGTTCCCCTTAAAAAAATGGAGCGATTGAGATCCGTTCTGGATTTCGTCTCAACAAATTATATGAAAAAAATAACCCTGGAAGATGCCGCCCGGTCAGCTAACTTCAGTCCATATCATTTTTCAAGAATATTCAAAAAATATACAGGTCAGACGTTTTTCGAATACCTGGAATCCTACCGGATAAATTATGCGACTTATCTTCTTGTTTCTACAGAAGAATCAATAACTGATATTGCTTTTCAATGCGGTTACAGTAATTTGAAGACATTCAACAGGCAGTTCCGTAAAATTGAGGGAAACAGCCCCAGCAATTATCGAAAAGAATCCACTCTATAGTTAAAAAATAGCAAGATATGAGAACTTATTAGCAATTATAGAGAAGCAGAATCTTCTATTCAGCATTATTCTTCTAATATATAGGCTGGTTGTCAACAAGTTGACTGCTCGCCTATGCAATCTTAGGAGAGTCATATGAAAAAAGCAGTAATTGTATACGGTGGCTGGGATGGTCATGAACCGGAAAAAGTCGCAGAACGATTTAAGATATTTCTCAGTGAATCAGGTTTTGAAGTTACAGTCTCTGATAGTCTGGAGATCTTTGAAGATTTGGTGAGACTTAAAGGATATGATCTGATTGTTCCCGTTTGGACTATGGGTGAAATCAGTGACGAGCAGTGCAATAATGTTTCTGAAGCTGTAGCAGAGGGTACTGGTCTTGCCGGTTGTCACGGCGGCCTTTGTGATGCTTTCAGGAATAGCGTTCTCTGGCAGTTTATAACAGGCGGAAACTGGGTGGTCCATCCCGGCGGTGACGGTATCGAATACACAGTTAATATTCTGGATTCTTCTTCAGAACTGGTAAGGGGAATAGGAGATTTCAAAGTCACATCAGAGCAGTACTATCTTCATGTGGATCCTGCAGTCAAAGTTCTGGCTACTACGAAATTTCCTGTAGCTATATGGTATCACTCGGCAAATGATCCAGTGGATATGCCCGTTTCATGGATAAAAAAATGGGGGTTGGGTCATGTCTATTACAATTCTCTTGGCCATCACAATGATGTATTTGATACGCCTGAAGCCTTTGAAATGATGAAGCGCGGACTGATCTGGGCATCAGAGGGGAAAGAGCGTGCTGCAGAGAATAATAATTCGGCTGATGAGTACCGCAACGACGGAAAGATGTTTTAGGAGAGAGTTATGAATATTGGAATTATCGGAACTGGGAATATCAGTGATATTTATCTTAAAAATCTTACAGGTATTTTTAAGGAAAGAGTCAATCTTATCGGTTGTGCCGATCTTCTTCAGGAAAAAGCTGATACCGCAGCTGAAAAGTATAATTTGAGAAAAAGATATGCTTCTGTAGATGAACTTCTAAATGATGACGAGATAGATCTCGTTGTCAATCTGACGATTCCTCTGGCTCATTATGATGTCAATGGTAAAGCTCTTGAGCAGGGAAAACATGTCTATGTGGAAAAACCTCTCTGCGAAACTGTAGAGGAAGCAGAAGCCTTGCTGGCTCTTGCTGAAAAGAATAAGTTGCGAATCGGTGGTGCTCCCGATACTTTTCTCGGTGCGGGGATTCAAACCTGTCGGAAACTGATAGATGATGACTGGATCGGTACGCCTGTTGCAGCTACCGCCTTTATGGGCTGTCCCGGACATGAGAGCTGGCATCCCGCTCCTGAGTTCTATTACAAAAGAGGTGGCGGTCCTATGTACGATATGGGACCTTATTACCTTACGGCACTTGTCAATCTGATCGGTCCTGTCAATTCTGTGATGGGTTCAACTTCTACACCGCAGAAAGAGCGGAAGATCACAAGTAGTGAAAAGTATGGTGAGATGATCACTGTTGATGTTCCCACCCATGTAACAGGGCTTATAAACTTTGAAAACGGAGCCATTGGAACCATCATTACCAGTTTTGATATGTGGGATTCTAAACTCCCAGGGATAGAGATATACGGGACAAAAGGTTCACTATCTGTTCCCGATCCCAATACCTTCGGAGGACCTGTTCTCTTAAAGCGCTTTGATGATAGTGAATGGAGAGAGATCCCCTTTTCCCATTCCTTTTCGGAAAACAGTAGAGGATTGGGAATTGTGGATATGGCTGAGGCAATCGAAGAGGGGAGAGACCATCGGGCATCGGGAAATTTAACTGCTCATGTCCTGGAGATCATGCAGGGTATACATGTTTCGTCAGATAAAGGAACTCTGTATATAATGGAATCAACAGGAATAAAACCGGAAGCATTATAGGTTAAAGGTCGGAAATCAGTTTTCTCACATCAAAATAAGTATCACTGTCAAACTGCAGATCGTCAGTGAAATAATAATCTTCTCTTTTATCGAAGTAGCTGGAAAAGTTTTGTTCCTTCAGGTAATCAAAAGTTTTTCTGTAACTCTCATAGTTATTATCGATATGTGATGTTATCTGTTCCATCACAGCTTCAGTGTACATGGAGGGGTTTTTTAGTTCATCAAACTGCCAGTCAATATGTTCACTCCAGTCAAAAGCTCTTCTAATGCTTATATTCCCATCCTCTTTGACAATCAGGTGAGAATTCTCACCGTTAAAGAGATTTATGTAAAATTGATATCCCGCCCAGTTCGCTCTCAAATCTGCAAAGGAAAATACACCACCCGTCAGGAACCCAAACCAGCTGAATTCTGTTGCGACACCGAATTTTTTGGCTTTCTGATCATCATTTCCGCAATCACTGATTACCCAGTACGAATAACCCTGATCAAAAAAATGGTCTATCTTATCGGGACCGATGAATTCTCCCGCCACCTTCAATATATAATTTTTATTGAGAGCCACAGGATAAATATCTGAATAGAAATTATTTTTCAAACGATACCGGTAAGATGCATTTTCATTACCCTCAATCCATTGTTGAACGTGACCGAGTCCGCTTTTTCTAAGCGCGTATACAATATTCAGTTCATCGGGAATAATTTCTCCGTATTGATTGGTCCAGTTTCCAGCTGTTGCCAGATAAATTTCGTAAGCCATTAATTTGTGGATATAGGACATGGGCAGCCTGATTGTACCGTATTGAGAATTGTAACTTTCGACAGCACTGATTATGAGGCTGTTTGTGTAATTATTGAGCGTCTCTGTGAAATCTTTGATATCACTCATGTATATTTCTCGGTTGGTTAGCTGATCAATTTCCAGTGCGAATAATTGAAGAGAAAAAACAATAAATGATAAACAGATAACTACTTTTTTAACCATATACATAACTTTCATTTAATTTATAGAATTCTCAGTTTATTTGTAAGTGTAAAATGATCTTTTATTTAATAGTTCTTCTCCAGTCTTGACTTGAGTCCCTGGAAACTATTGAATGAAAACATGAATTCCATGATAACCGCCTTTTCAGCCATTTTTCTCCCCATAATTTTGGGAATCATCGCCAGGAGTGGAAATTTTATTCCCGCTAAGAACAGGCCTCTGCTGCAGCAGTTTGCCGTCCGCATAACTATTCCCGCAATGATATTTTCATCTTTGAGAACAATGGATACTCAGACCGCTTCCCAGTTTCTCCCCATGTCTTTGGGATTATTCCTATTTATGTCTATGACCTGGCTGCTTTTGCTGGGACTGATATTTTTGCTGCAGAAAAAATATCAATGGGTGTATAAATACCGGTCGGAACTACTTCTAGTTTCATTTGCAGGGAACATCGGGTACATCTGCTGGAAACTCCATGATATTCTTATAGGTGTCGGAGGACTTCAGAGAGGAATTTTCTACACGGCTTTATATTGGCCTTTTTTAATAACCTTTGCATTTTTAACCGTTCTGGTTTTCGGGCTGACAAGGACAAAATCACTCAATAAGCGGGAATTTGCATATAATCTTACTCCCATTTTATCCATGATATTTTTGGGACTTTTTGTCGGAGTAACCGGTTTGAAGATTCCTGAATGGCTTATTCAGTTTTTCAACAGCTTCGGGTCTATGGCCATTCCTCTGATTCTTTTCTGCATGGGACTATCCATATCTATCAGAAAATCAGCAAAAACAGCGGGTCCTCTTATCCCTTTCCTGATTCTCAGACTGGGAGTATGGCTGGCCGCGACTTTTGTCATGGTTCAAATGCCCTGGTTTGATGAAGAATCAAAAGGCGTTCTGATGATTAATGCGCTGGCTCCATTGGGTGTCAATCCCATTGTTGTCAGTGATATGTTCGGACTCGATACTGAGTTTATTGCCAATGCCACAATTATATCCACTATTTTATTCATGCTCTTTATACCGGGCATCTTTCTGGTCTGGGGATAATGATGAATCTTATATATGAAATTGTGACTGTGTTACTGATATACCTGGCCGGTTATGGATTAGGACTTGTTCTTCCCCTTCCGGGAAGTCTAATGAGCATGGCTATCTTCTTTATATTGCTTCTGTTCAGAGTTCTGAAATCTGAAAAATACACTGGAATATCAAAAGTGATTCTGGGAAACCTGGCATTCTTTTTTATTCCTCCCGCTGTAAAAATCATCGACTCAATGGATGTTCTCAGTGGAAATATTTTAAAATTGATTGCACTTCTGATTATAAGTAATCTTCTGGTTATGGCTGTTGCAGGGAAAGTCGTTCAGATTTTTCTGAAGAAAGAGCACATTGATGATTGATAATATAACTGCAAGCCCGATATTCGGTTTAGTTCTTACAGGAGTTGTTTATTTTCTCTCCCAACTCGTCTATCGAAAATACAAGATACCAATATTAAATCCATTTTTAATCAGCACTGTTTTTATCATTGCATTATTATTGATATTTGATATACCCCTCACAGATTATCTCCAAGGTGGGCAGTGGATAATTGCAGCCCTACCTGTGACGATTATCCTTCTCGCTTTACCTCTCTACCGACAGATAGCTCTGCTTCTGGAGCATAAATTTGCCATTCTGGCAGGGATTTCAGCAGGTGTTTTTACTTCGATAACATCTGTTCTGATTTTAAGTAAACTCTTTGGAATTGATGAAGCTCTTATTAAATCTCTTGTTCCCAAATCGATCACTACACCTTTAGGACTGATAGTCTCAGAAACACTGGGAGGTATAGCCAGTGTGACAGTTATTGCCATTGTTGTGACCGGATTGATGGGAGTCATAATATACATTCCCGTATTTAAATTTTTAAAGATCACTCATCCCATAGCACAGGGAATCGCAATAGGAACTACTTCTCATGCCATCGGAACATCAAAAGCATTGGAACTGGGCGAAGTGCAGGGTGCTATGAGCAGTCTGGCAATTGTCCTGGCCGGAATCATCACGGTTATTTCCGCACCTCTATTGCTGGTTATCTTTGCCTTATTCCCAATGTAATTTATTCAGGATATCTTTTTCTGATAAACTCTATATTTTTTTGTCTGCTTTAACTCCATCTTCTCCAGTGCATTTAGAATTTTACGATTGTCTTCGAGCATATAATTTGCCTCGAGGCGGATTCCCTTCGGTTCAAGAGCTTTATACAAGCTCACGTAGAGTAGAACATCCAGACCGTAACCATGGTATTCTGGTTTTATGGCCAGACCCCACAAACGGTAGTCTTTTATCCTTTTTCTATCTCTTAACAAGTGATAAAACCCTGATGGATTCAATCTACCCTTAATTTTTTTTAAAATGATATTTATATCGGGGTAACCTAGTGCTATTCCAACAGGAACTCCCTTATCTTCTACAAACCATATAGCATCTTCGTCGAGAATCAGTTTAAGTTTATCAACAATCTCCAGCATTTCATCTTCTTTTACAGGAACAAAACCCCAGTTTCCTGCGACAGCATCATTGAGTATTCGAAGTATATGACCGGCATCTGTTTTCAAATCTTTCCTTCTGATCGTCCTCAATGTGAATTGTGGTTTTTTCTCAAGTAAATGTGCTGCGAAATCGGTGAATCGTTTAGGTATCGTGTATCCGGTCTGGGAATTCGCTTCGTAAACTACAAGGTCTTTTGCCTTTTCATAACCGGCCTGAGTTATGCGATCATTGTAGTAAAGAGGGTTGTGGGGCGACATGAAAACCGGATGGGAAGATCCTTCAAGCAGGAAACCCCATGACTCCGCAATAGGGTTGATCGGTCCACGAATTTCACTGACGTCATATCTTGTTAACCATTCTTCTGCAGCGGAAAAGAGTGCATTCGACACTTGAGCCTCATCAATGGATTCATAACTGCCAAAGAATCCCATAGCGCTTTTATGAAAGGAATTATACCGGGGATCTATATAGGCAAGTATTCTACCAGCCACTTTATCATTTTTGTATGCAAGAAACATTATGTGTTCAGAACGGGATAATACAGAATTGGTTCCCGGTTTGTAATCCATTTTCTCCAGCATCCAGAGCGGTGCAATCCACAGAGGATCATTTTTATAGATCTCCTTTGGAAGGTTGATAAATAGTGTTAACTCTTTCGATGTTGTTACTTCTCTGATTATGACATTGTTACTCATAGACGAAGTATATCATATACATTTTCAAGTTAACCTTTCAAAGCTGCAACATAGAGTGAGACCTGATTTTTTATCAGGTCTATACCGCTTATACCGGTTTCTTCTATTATCATTTCATTGCGGATGGCAATTCGCTGTCCAAAACTCCAGAGAACATTGGATATGGTCGCCACCATTAATTTGATCTCTATATTATTTTTAATAGAGTGATCTTCAATTCCTCTTTCGAGTAGTTTCGTAAGAAGTTTATCCGATTCAAGTATAATATCGTTAAAACGCATCATACTCTGTGTGGACGGTTTTGCTGATTTTTTATCTTTAAAATAGAAATCAAACTCACCGAGAAATTTCATAATCTCAATTCTATCATTCATATAATTAATCAGTTGATTCAGAAAGTCTTCAAGTTGATATATACCATTCCCGCTTAATTGTGAATAAACCTTTTTGTGGTAGGCATTCCATTCATTGAGCAGCAATATAGCTGTTTCATAAGCCATATCCTCTTTGGTTTCAAAATAGCGGTATAAAGATCTTCTCGTCAGTCCCACAGCTGCCGCTATGTCATCCATAACAATATTGAATAAACCTTTTTCAAGAAAGATCTTTCGTGCTTTTTCAATGATCACCTTTTTCTTTTCTTCCCGCTTATCCATATGAATCCCCCTTTAGAACCTGAGAACCCGAACCAGTCTGATCTGTTCGTCGTATTCAATGGCACCGCCTTCAAAAAGCAGCAGTAAATTACCGTCACTGAGAACTCCCAGTTCAGAATATCCTGCAGGTCCCTGATAGATAAGTTTTCTGTCGCTGAATGTTTTCCCCTCATCATAAGACGCGGCGATTGTCATTTGTCCGCGGCTGTAATAATCGTCGGGGTGCGAGTAATAGAGAGCATTACCGGATCTAACTATCGAAGACATACAGATCGGTTCTTTGATCCCGCTCATAACTTCCAATTCAGACCATGTTGTCCCGCCATCTTTGGATGTTACATATAGTTTTTCCAGAGGGCCATGGGGCAGGGATACACCCCGGTTGGTTCTGACGACCATCATTATATCGCCCTGATCATTTACTTCTACAATCTCGCATTCATTACCGTCGTCCAGTTTTTCGCTCCATTGCCAGGTCCGTCCATGATCATCGCTGTAAAGTGATAATGATCCCCCTTCATAGTATCCCGGTACCATAAGACGTCCGGCATGGGAACCGTTTTGAATCTGGATTCCATGACCGGGACCTACAATTCCATCAAAAACATATACAGGCTCAGACCAGGTCAGTCCGCCGTCACCACTGATTTTATTGTATGTTTTATAGTTTTTGGGATGATCTCCTGAAATATGAAGCAGAGATATTTCTCCTGTAACAGAGTCAAAAACCGGTGTTGAATTCCCTATTTTTCCAATTCCCGGTTCATAACTGCTGATAACCATTAAATCAGACCATGTTTTTCCGCCATCGTGACTGATTTTCTGAACCAGATCGACATCTCCATGGTCGAGAGAACCATTTCTACGGGCTTCGGCCATAGCAAGTACCAGATCATTGTTCAGTCTTTTACCATTTGCCAGAATTGATCCTTCGGGCAGAATAAGCAGTGTGGGAATTCTGAATATTTCATAACCGCGTTCTCCTGAATCAAAGACTACAGTTGTAATTCCCCCAGTATTTGTGTACTCAAAATCCTGCTGAAATGTACCCAGTGCGTAGAACTGAAGCAGAAATAACAGCACAAGAGCACTGGATAACAAAGTCTGCAGTGATGTTTCTTTCCTGATAATTCCGCTAATGCCTCTAATTAACATAAAAAACATAAGTATGACCAGACCTGCCAGAGCGAGATAGATTACCTTATCATAGAGTGATAGCGGCTGGAAAAAATCGATAAGAACCGATGTGAGAATGCTGTATACAAGAAAACCACTGACAACAACAGAAGTTGCAAGATTCAGCCAGATCATTTTCCGGTCTGAGCATCTCTTTTTTAAGAATAACAGGGCAATGAATCCAATCAGATTCAAAGTTAATGTTATATATAGAAGGGCATCATTTTTTATGATGGGGCTGTTGAATTTCATGAAGAGATAAGTGGCATATATCAGGATCAGTATTGCTATTGTATAGATAGTATTTATAATTTTTTTAAACATTGTCTTCTCCTCAATGACACACAGTGTGACAATCGGTAGTATGGTAAGCTCTGTCACAGTATGTGTCAAGAAGAATTTCATAAAATCAGATTGTTCAGTCAGTGTTACACATTCTGTGATACCGGTAGCCGCTCTGGGCATTTAGGTTCGTAAAAATACATCAAATAATCCTTGATGTATTCATTATACCGACCTATTATTTCAACAAAATGAAAGGAACCCTAAGTTTCAGATACAAACTTCTTCTCTCGTTTCTCTTGATTTCCACAGTACCTCTGTTTATCGTGAGTATGCTGGTATTGCGGGAATCCAATAAAACACTTGAGAGGAGCATAATAAACTCCAACCTCAATCTCATTAACCAGGCCGGTATCAATATCGATCAGACCATAACCAGAGTGAATGATTTATCATTATTTATTTTTCAAAATAAGGATATATACAAATTCCTTCACCTGCCATCGAATATATCCAATGAAGAATCTGACAGACTGACTCTGAACATATACAAAACTCTCATGTTTTTTATGAATACGGGAACAGGAATAACTTCCTTATCAATAGAAGGTGAGAACGGTCTGACCTTTTCCATCAATCCGATGAATCACAACCAGGATATTTTAACTGAGAGTATGAAAAGTAAAGTCAAAGAATTAGACGGAGAAGCTTTCTGGAGCCAAATCTCGTCGGAACTGGTTGCGCAATCGAGATTGATCAAAGATTATTATGATCTAAAAAGACTTTTGGGACATGTTACTATTCAAATTAGTGCAGAAGAAATCCTTAAGAACTTTCCCGCAGATGAAAATGGACCTGCTAAAAAATTCTATATTTTCAGAGGCGACGACCAGATTCTCATCTCGTCGGGAGTCGTTCCCGATTCACTCCAAAATGATATATTGCCGAAGATTTCTTCAATGCGCTTAAAGTCGGGATATTTTTATAATGAACTGGATGGGATTCAGCATCTGACGTTTTTTACAGTTTTACCTTCCTCTGATATTACTTTAATCTGGACGATTCCCATAGAGAAAGTATATTTATATGATCTATTAATTAATCAGGTGAGTATTGTCACCCTTATCATGATATTGATCAGTATTATCATGGCTTTTCTATTTTCCCGAAGTTTCTTTCTCCCCTTGAAAATCCTGGGATATTCCATGAAGAAAGTGGAAAACGAGCAATTTGAAATACGTATCCCACAAAAAAGAGATGATGAAATAGGAGCACTGATCAAGTCTTTTAATAATATGGCCAAACGCCTCGATGAATTGCATAATGAGGTATACGTAGCCCATGTTAAGGAAAAGGAAGCTGAACTGATTGCTTTGGAAACACAGATAAATCCCCACTTCCTCTATAATACTCTCGATACAATATACTGGATGACCAAGTTGGAAGGATCTGTAGAATCTGCTCATATGATCAAAACACTGGCAAATCTTTTTCGAATTGCTTTAAGCAGTGGTAAAGAAAAAATACCATTGAAAAAAGAATTGGAACATTTGAATTATTATATGGAAATACAGATGAAAAGATTTGAGAATTTGTTTGCTTTTTCTCTCCACGTTGATCCCGGCCTGGATGAGAGAACCGTGCTGAAATTGATACTTCAGCCTCTTGTTGAGAACGCAATTATACATGGAATCGAAAAAAAGCAGGGATCATCTAAAATAGATGTGTTAATCACGACAGATGAAGATGGTTTGTTGACCTACCGGGTGTGCGATGATGGTGCAGGTTTTGATCCAGCTGTCATGAATCAAATTTCAGGGACAAAAAAAGGCGGATTCGGCTTAAAAAATGTAGATGAGAGACTTCGCCTGGCTTATGGTCCCGAATATGGTATTCAGGTAGAAAGCAAACCGGGGTTTGGGACGACTATAGTTATTCATCAGCCTTATATGGAAAAAACAGAATGAAAGTAATTATTGTTGATGACGAGAAAATAATTCGCCAGGGGATAAAAACATTTGTACCCTGGGAAAAGCTGAAATGCACTATGATTGGAGAAGCTTCAAATGGATTGGAAGCTCTTCAGCTTATGGAAGAGGTTAATGCGGATATTATCATAAGTGATATTCGTATGCCCATTATGGATGGATTGGATCTCTCACGGGAACTGAGATTGAAATATCCCGGGTGCAAAGTAATTCTTTTGACCGGTTATGAAGATTTTGAATATGCCAGGAAAGCTTTGCAGTATCAAGTGGAAGATTATCTGCTCAAGCCTGTGGGAGATGATGAACTTACCAGAGTCATTGAAAAGACTGTTGGTAAACTGGAAGCGGAATCTCTTCAGAAGAAAAAAAATAAACAATTGAAAGGTATGGTTATCGAGAATAAAGACACTATTCTTAAACACTACCTGGAAAGTCTGATAACAGAAAAAAAACCGGAAGGCAAAATACTTCCACTGATCAAAGACCTCAATATCAATATTGTTGAAGATGGTCTCTATCAGCTGATAATCATTTTTCCCAATCAGAACTTTTCCGATTTAATAATACCGGAAAACAGCTTTGACATTCCCTATATAATAAATGGATTTGAAGGTCGTCTGGTTGTTTATTATTGTGATCCCCGGGAAGATTCATTCTTCAAAGATCTCAATTTGAATAATATATCCGCCGCAGTCGGATCAAAAGTAGTGGGAATCCGAAATCTGCACAAATCGTTCAAAGAAGCGCAGTCCACATGTTCATACCGGTTTTTTCTGGTTTCTCCTTCATTGATTTATCATAGTGATCGGGAAAATCTTAAAAAAAGATTTCTAAGAATGCTTCCGGCTCCCATGAGCTTTGATAAGGTTGAAGCCAAAATCATTGAGATGTTTCACGCTCTTCAGCCGGAAATGAATGATCTGATTTCCGGGCTTATGCACTCATGCGTACTGGATGGTAACGGGCAATCGGATTATATCCGTTATTGTCGCCGCTTATATAATCTTGCGCGGAAAGAAGTTGAAAGAAAGGGAATCAAAATAAGTAAAAATAATAACGATCCCTTTGAAGGCGTTGATCCTTATGAAAACTGGAAGATAATTTTGCAGAAAACAGAAAAAATCTTTCTGGAGCTTGTAAGGATCGTGCAGAAATCGTCGGAAAAGCAATATTCTTTAATCACATCCAGAACAATTTCATATATAGAAAAACACTTCAAGGAAGATATGTCATTAAGTAGTATTGCAGAATCTCTTGGGGTAAGCGAAAGCCATATTTCAAGACTATTTAAAAAGGAAACGGGAATCAATTTTGTTCCCTGGGTCAATAGGTTCCGGGTAGAATATTCTCTCGATTTATTAGCTTCGGGAGAATATAAATTATATGATATCGCAGATCTATCGGGCTTCAGCGATTATAAATATTATACCAGGCAATTCAAAAGGTTTATGGGATTATCACCAACAGAATTTAGAAAAAACCTTTTATCACCACAAAAATGACGACATTATATCAATTATGTTCACTATTCCATTGGAAATCTTCACCACATACTGAAATAGAAATAAGTCGTTGTACTTATCATATTTCTAGGAGGAAACGAATGAAGAAACTATTAGTGCTGCTGATGATTTTGGTTATGGGAGTATCCCTTATGGCCGGTGGACAGAATGAAGAAGGGATGTCTGAAAAAGAAGTAACGACACTTTCTGTAATGTATACTTATAATAAAGCCAGTTTAGGCGAAGATGCGAGAGTCGATGCCTGGTATAAAATGCAGGAGGAGATGATCAATGCTCACCCTGAAGTTAATTTTGAGTTTGAATATGTTCCTCATGATGCCTATCAGGACAAAATCCAGATATTGGCTGCAGCCAATGAACTTCCCGATGTATTTGAAGTAAAAGGTTCATGGGTTAAGAATTTTGTCAGCAATAACCGATTGTTACCATTGAACGATATTATGAAATCTGATCCGGAATGGAGTGGAAATTTCAAAGAAGGAGTACTGACAAACTTTACTATAGACGGTTCTGTATATGCCGTTTCTGTAGAAGGCGGCGGTACCACCCATGTTATTTTCTACAATAAAAATATCTTGAAAGAAGCCGGTTATGATTCATTTCCAACAGAATATGATGATTTTAAAGCAATGGTTAAAGCAATAGCTGCAAAAGGGTACACACCAATTTCTTTAGGAGACAAAAGTAGCTGGGTTGCTGAAAGCTGTTATTTGAGTACTATCGGAAACCGTATGACCGGATCTGACTGGACAAACAGTATCACTAACAAAGAGGGAGCAACTTTTAATGATCCTCAGTTTATCAAAGCTTTGGATGTACTCGCTGAACTATCAGAAATCGGAGCTTTCAATTCTGATATGAACAGTTTGGAGTACACTCAGCAGAGAACTCCTTATTATACAGGTAAAGCAGCTATGTTTGTTGAGGGTGGATGGGCGATCAATCATGTAATAGAAAATACATTACCGGAAATCCTGACTGCAACTGGTATTGCCGACTTCCCTGAAGTACCTGGACAGACAGGGTCAGATAATCTCAACACAGGTGGAACCAGTGGTTGGGCAATCGGTGCTAACGCATCTGTGGGAGACAACCCGGAGAAACAGGAACTGGTAGTTGAAATGATGAAGCGATTTTCCAATATGGAAAATGCTGTGAGACTGGCTGAAACCGGAAGAACTCCTGCGATGAAAGTCGATGAGTTTGACAGCAGCGCATTGCATGCTTTGAACATTGAATATCTTACATATATGGATCGATTTACTCCGGCTCCAACATATGACCTTGTTTGGGATCCAGCGGTAATTGAAACACTGAACAGCGGAATCCAGATGTTATTGATCGGACAGGTCACTTCTGAAGAACTGGCTGCCAGTGTTCAAAAAGAATACACACGTTAATCTGAAGAATTAATTATTTAAAAATATCAATATAAAAACTTCAGCAGGGTTAATCTGATTAATCCTGCTGCATATCTTCTTTGGAGTTAATAATGAATACAAAAAGCGCTTTATATCCCAGGAGATCTATCCTGTTGATCTTATTAGCCCCAGGTGTTCTATTGTATTTGGGAATTGCAATTGTCCCCATATTCAATGCGGTTATCTTGAGTTTCTATAAGTGGTCAGGCGGTGATACGAAATCCTTCATGGGATTCGGAAATTATACCTATCTCTTAACGGATCCGCTTTTCTGGGGGTCTTTAAAAAATAATCTGCTCATAGGCGGAATCAGTATTATCGGCCAGGTTGGAATCGCGTTGGTTCTGGCAGCTCTTTTTACATCGAGAGATATCAAATTCGTCGGATTTCACAGATCTGTTATATTTTTTCCCGTAGTTCTTGCGGCAATCATAATCGGCTTTATCTGGACGATGGTTTACAGCCGAGAATACGGACTTCTGAATTTTGCCCTTAGGGGATTGGGACTGGAAAAGCTCATAAAACCATGGCTCGATGATCCGAATATTATCATAATGTCTGTCAGCGCACCCATAGTCTGGCAGTATATCGGATATTATACAGTCATAATCGCTTCGGGAATTACAGCCATTCCCTCTGAAATCTTTGAATCTGCAGAACTGGATGGAGCAGTTGGCTGGAAGAAGCTTGTCTATATCATTTATCCCCTGATAAAGAGCACAATCATTGTCTGCGTTATGATGTGCATTGCGGGAAGCATGAAAATCTTTACCCATATTCTTGTCATGACTTCCGGCGGACCGGGAAACAGTTCAATGGTCATGTCAATGTATGCTTACAGGAACTCATTTATCAAGTACAAATTGGGTTATGGAAGTGCGGCGTCTATCGGGATCCTTCTCGTCAGTATGATCATCATTTTAGTTACACGATCGATTATGGGGAGTAAAAATGAAGAACAATTCTAATCTATTATTTTTTATTATAAAAAAAGCCCGGGTTTATTCATTGAATATAATTATCTGGATATTTTCTCTTTCCTGCATATTCCCCGTTATCTGGCTTATGTATTCGTCACTGAAAACAAGCAGTGAGTTTAACCGGGACATTATCAGTTTTCCTTCAGTGATGCAGTTTTCCAACTATTCGAGAGCATTTTTGTCTGCTGATTTAGGACGTTTGTCTATGAATAGCGCCTTTAATGCGATTATATCCATGACTCTTGCTGTTCTTATCGCATTCACCATAGCCTATCTTCTGGCACGTTTTCCCTTTAAAGGGAACAGAATCATTTATTTTTTATTTTTGTTTGGAATGCTTGTGCCGATGCACGCCCTGTTAGTGCCGGTTTTTGTACAATTTAAAGCCATGGGTCTCTTCAATACCAGAATGACTCTCATATTGCCTTATGTCGTCTTTAATCTCCCCTTTTCTCTTTTTCTTCTGGAAAGTTATATAAGGGGAATTCCAAAAGATCTCGATGAAGCGGCATTTATGGAAGGATGCGGGACTGTACGCACAATGTTCTCTATTATTTTTCCAATAACAAAACCTGTACTAGTGGCAGTTTCTCTACTGGCATTTATTTCAAGCTGGAATGAATATCCCTTTGCGCTCATTTTGATTAACAGTCAGAAGTTAAAAACAATACCCCTGGGGCTTGTGAGTTTTAAGGGTGAGTATTCAACAGATTATCCGCTTCAGATGGCGGGTATCGTTATCTCGACGATTCCGGTCATTGCTATTTATCTAGGTTTCAACAAGCAGATAATCGAGGGAATGACAGAGGGCTCGATTAAAGGTTAATTAAAGGATAACACATTGAAAATAATAGATTTAGCAGGAAAATGGGATGTCATCAGTTCCTGTAAACAATATTGCTGGGAGGGAAATGTCCCCGGTTCCGTGCTTTTTGATATGGAGACATCCGGTCAGTTTGGAGAGGAGGGGGCATTCTTTCGCAATAATAATCGTAAAGCTCCTGAATTGATGGATCGTGATTTTTTATACACGAAAACAATTGAGATTTCAGATGAATTTCTTGAAAATAATAACCAGAATAGCAGAAGTATTTTTCTTGAGGCTGATGGCCTGGATACTCTGACCGAAATCGAAGTAAATGGTATTGTGATCGGCAGTACAAAAAATATGCACCGCTCCTATCGTTTTGATATAGGTAACCTTCTGAAAACCGGAGAAAACTCAATTGGAATAACCTTTTTGAACTCTCTGGAATACATAAAGAAAGAACATGGCAGACGCCCTCTGATGTCGGAAGACGAAGAGGGAATTACAACAATCCCGGGCTTTTATTCAATACGGAAAAGTCATTGCAGTTATGGATGGGATTGGGGGCCGCAAATTCCCGATGCTGGAATTTGGAGACCGATCAGAATTGTCCGATATGATGACTGCCTATTCGAAGATCTGAGAATCAAACAAAAACATTTTGATGATCATGTTTTGCTTGAATTAAGTGCTGAAACTGAACTTTTGAGTAAAAAGCAGTTTCACGTATCAGGTATGTTGAGGTCTCCTGCAGGAGATGAAATTCCTTTCTCTTTTGATCCGGAAAAAGAGGTGAAAATCAAAATTGATAATCCTCAACTATGGTGGCCCAATGGAATGGGGGAACAGCATCTATACTCGATTGAAGCGGTTTTGTCAGCTGATGGAATTCCTTCGGGAAACATAGTAAAAAAAATCGGTCTGAGGACACTGACAATTGTGCGAAAGCCCGATGAATGGGGAGAGACATTTCACTTCGAAGCCAACGGAGTTCCTCTCTTCGCCCGTGGTGCCAACTACATTCCCGAAGACATTTATCTCAACAGGATGAGTGAAGAGCGAACCGAATTGATGTTAAGTGACTGTCGAGAAGCCAATTTTAACTGCATACGAGTCTGGGGAGGCGGAGTTTTCCCCGATGATTACTTTTATGATTTGTGTGATCAGCTGGGATTAATAGTCTGGCAGGACATGATGTTTGCCTGTGCCATATACGATATGCAGAGTGATGAATTTACTGAAAATATATCTGAAGAGATCAGGGATAATTTGAAAAGAATCCGTCACCATGCCAGCCTCGGTCTTATCTGCGGCAATAATGAGATGGAGTGGTTTTTCGTCGATTACGATACGTTCCCCCAGACCAGGGAAAATGAGTACGAATACATAAAGCAATACCATATGGTTATACCGGCAGTTCAAAAAGAGATCTGTCCCGAGATCTTCTACTGGTCTTCATCTCCTTCATCGGGAGGGTACTTTGAAGAACCCAATTCTCCTGATAAAGGTGACTGTCATTTCTGGGCTGTCTGGCATGGAAATAAAGACTTTAACGAATATAAAAAACACTATTTCCGGTTTATGTCGGAGTTCGGATTCGAGTCACTACCTTCAATGAAAACTATTGAATCCTTTACCGAACCAAGTGACAGGAATATTTTCTCTCCCGTATTGGAAGAACATCAGAAAAGGGTAGGCGGTAACCCGAAAATCGTATCTTATCTGTCAAAATATTTCAAATATCCCAAAGATCTCGATTCCCTGGTTTATGTTTCACAGTTGAGTCAGTCTGATGCCATTCGCATTGGTGTTGAACATTGGAGGAGAAACCGCGGCAGATGTATGGGGTCAATCTACTGGCAGTTGAATGATAACTGGCCCGTAGCCTCCTGGTCGAGCATTGATTATTACGGACGTTGGAAAGCACTCCATTACGCTGTTAAAAGAGCTTATGACAATATTCTTTTATCTATTGATGGAGATGAAAAAAATGCATTAATTCATCTCTCCAATGAATCAGGAGAATTGACTGGCGGTGAGCTAACTATAAAGTTGTATTCTCTTGATGGAAAATTGCTCTATGAACAAAAGAAAACAGTACAGGTTGAGGGAAGAAGCAGTTCTGAAGTTTACAATTTTGATCTGGATGAAAAATATGAGACCGGATCTGTTGTTTTGTCTGCAGTTTACACATCTAAAAGAGAAGAATCCTATGAAGCAGTTCATTTTTTCAACATTTACAAGTATCTGGAATTGGAAGAACCAAATATCTCATATACAGCGAAAGAATTAAATGATTCAGAGGTTGAACTGACTTTTGAATGTTCCAGACCGGCAGCTTTTGTGGAAATTGATACAGATGGTTGTGAATCAAAATATTCGGATAACTATTTTCATTTATTTCCCGGTGATTCAAAAATAGTTACAGCGAATTTAGATCCTGAGAATTTTAGAGATGCACAATTTCGTGTGAGTTCGCTGATAGACAGTTTTTAAAAGTAGATATATAGGAAATATTGAAATATGAGAAAACAAGGTTTGTTAAAAATCGACTTTACAGCTTCTGAAAACTCTTTCCCTCTGGTGAACCTGGATAAATCTGCTCCTGTGATCGTGTATGATAAAAAGGATGCCAAAGTCGTCCAGATTGCAGCAGAACTGTTGAAACATGATATAGAGGCCGTTACAGGTGTAGAACCGGATCTGGTAATTGATGCTGCAGGCAAAAGGGAACCGGGCATTGTTATCGGTACGATCGGCAGCAGCCGGCCAATCGATCAGCTCATTGCAGGCGGGACACTGGATGTAAGTGAAATCAAAGGCCAATGGGAAGCTTTTCTAATCACAACAGTTGATTCGTCTCTTGTCATTGCAGGAGCCGATCGCAGAGGGACCGCTTTCGGTGTTTTTACTCTTTCGAGAGCCATAGGGGTGTCTCCCTGGTACTGGTGGTCTGAAGCAGTTCCGATCAAGCGGGAGCAACTCTATGTCTCTGCAACAAACTACTCCGAAGGATCGCCTTCGGTCAAATTTCGTGGGCTTTTCATTAACGATGAAGTCATGGGACCGAACAGTATGCATGATTGGGCCCGAAAAACCTTCGAACCGGAAGAGGATCGAATTGGCCCTAAGACTTATAACCGGATATTCGAGTTATTGCTGAGGCTCAAGGCAAATTATTGCTGGCCCGCCATGCACCCGCCATCTTTATGGTTCAATAAAAATCCGATAAACGCACAACTGGCCGAAGACTATGCCATTGTAATGGGGACATCCCATTGCGAGCAGATGCTGCGAAATAATATGACAGAGTGGGATTCTGAAACAATGGGTCCCTGGAACTACAAAGTCAATCGCGAGCGGATCCTGGATTACTGGCGGGAGCGTCTTGAAAGCAATAAGCAATACGAAAATACTTACACCGTTGGTCTCAGAGGTACAGAGGATACGGAACTTGAAGGTTCCGAGAGCATGTCGGAGATGGTAGAACTGACTCAACAGGCTCTCGATGACCAACGTGTGCTTCTTTCCGAGATAATTAATCCCAATCCCGAACAGGTCCCCCAGGTTTTATGTCTCTATAAGGAAGTTCTCGTAGTTTATCAAAAGGGTTTGAACGTTCCCGAAGACATCACGTTGTTGTGGGTTGATGACAATCACGGTTATATGCGTCAGCTCAGCACACCGGAAGAGCAGCGTCGTTCAGGAGGATCAGGTATTTATTACCATCTCTCCCTTCTGGGGACTCCCGACGGTTACCTATGGCTCAGTACTAATTCCCCGGAATTGATCTCCAGTGAACTGACCAAAGCCTATGAATATGGAGCCGATCGGATCTGGATATTCAATGTGGGAGATCTCAAACCGGCAGAGAAAGAGCTGAACTTTGCCCTCGACCTGGCCTGGGATATTAGCAGCTGGACTCCGGAGAAAGCAAATGGATATGTGAAACTCTGGGCTTCAGAAACCTTTGGTGAAAGGGCAGCAGATGAAATCGCCGATATCATGAGACGTTATTATCTTCTGGCCGCATCGGGAAAACCGGAACATGTGTACCGACTGGAATATACTGCCGGAGAGCTTGAGAAGAGAATCACAGACTATAAAAAGCTTTCAGATGATGCAGAAGCTATTGTCGACTCAATTCCCGACTATCTTCACGACGCCTATTTTCATCTGATACTTTATCCGGTTCAGGGATGCCGGTTGATGAACGAACGAATGCTGATCGGTCGCCGGAGCCAATTGAATTCAGCAAAAGGAGATGTCTCTGAGGCACGTAAGGATGCGGAAACTTCCAGAAAAGCTGCCGATCAGTTGGAGTTGCTCGATCAACGTTACAATTCAACTGCTAAGGGTAAATGGGAAAACTTTATAACCTGCCAGCCGCGATTTAACCGTGTTGAACCACCTTCTGCATCGGAAAAAATGATCGGAGAAAGCAGAAACGCTGTATCAGAAGTCACATTTTCTCTCTGTGAAGCTGAAACTGTCAGAGGTGTTCTACTTGAAAAGGACTGTCTCTACGGCACGGACGTGGGAGGAAAAGCGATTTTCAGCTGGCAATCAAATGAAGAGGGGATGAGTTATCTCTGGGTGAGAACGACCAAACCTACTTATAGCGAAACCTCTTACCTGGAAGAATCGCCTGTTACTAAACTCTCGGGAAAGTTTAATGATGACTCCTGGGAAAGTGAGATCCCTCATAATGGAAATACCTGGCATACTAAAATCACACCGCCTACCTGGTACAGGATGGCTAAAGTCGAAATAAAAAAAGGCAGGAACGTTCTGATTCTGAACCTTTTCGATCCGTTGATTATCGTTTCCGATCTTAGATTGAATCTGGTTCAACCATTGCCTGTAGAGCACCTCCTTGTTATTTCCGCCGGAGATTATTCAAGCTGCGGATCAGGTCGCTATTCAGATATTTCATCTTTACCGGGGCTCGGTACAGGAAAATCCGTTTCATCTTTACCCTTCACAGCACCATCGCTTAATAAAGATCAGATTTCTGATGCGCCATGGGTAGAATATTCTGTAAAGATGCCAGTTGGAAGGTGCAGACTGCAGATCCGGTCACTACCGAACCATCCTATACATGCAGGGCGGGGCGTGAGATATGCAGTCTCTATAAATAGTGGTGAACCTCTAGTCTTTAATATTCAGGCAGATGAATTTTCTTCCGAGTGGCAGCACAATGTCATACATGGATATACAACGCGATACATGGAATTTGAAAGTCCGGAAGCTGAGATTAAGATCATCCGTATCTCTCTACTGGATCCCGGTCTCGTTCTCAGGGAATTGATTGTAGATCCCAACAGTTAATAATTCTATTGGTATATTAACCGGGCGGTTCAGTCAGAATGACCTTTATTCCAAGATCTTTAATCTCTTTAATAAACTCCTGATCGAGAAGATAATCGGAGATCAGAGTATCTATTCGGCTGATAGGTGCTGTGACATAATCGGAAACCAGGCCGATTTTTCGATGGTCTGTTACGACAATAATTTCACCGCTCGTGCGGTCCATCATTAATTTGGTAGTTTCAACAGCCTGGAAATTGGGCGTTGTCATTCCGTAAAGACAGCTGAGAGCATCGACACCGAGTATAGCTTTCGATGCATTAACCTGGTTCAGAATATTCGTGGTAATCCCGCCGACAAAAGAATTTGACTGGTAGCGGTAGAGTCCACCGGCCAGAATCAGTTCTATATCAGAATTCTCAATTTGACCTATGCACCCTGCGTTTATGGTTACCAGTTTGACATTCTTATTATTGACGTATCGGAAAACGTGACTGGTAGTAGATCCCCCATTGATAAAAACTGTGTCGCCATCTTCTATAAGTCCCGCAGCTATTTTGGCTATTGAATCCTTATTCTCATGCTCCAGCTTAGATCTATTGGAAAATGTTATTTCTTTTCGCAGTCTCGCTGTAGAAATAGCCCCTCCGAAAGTCCTCTCAATCAAATGTTTTTTTTCTAGATAGTCCAGATCTCTGCGGATTGTAATTTCCGATACTTCGAGAGTCTCACTGAGCTCGGTAACACGGACATGGCCGTCTCTCTGAAGCAGTTCAATAATTCTTTTCTGCCGTTTTTCCTGCGCAGAAAGTGTCTTTTTCGTCATAAGGCAAATACTCCGATTTGAATAGTATTCTTTTCATTGACTTTTCACAATATGGGGGTGACAATGACGTAATGGTTGTAAATGATCATAATAAGAACATTATATGATCGTTTAGAAACATTTGATAGGAAATAATTATAAAAAGTGAGAAAACCTGGTGAAGATTGATCTGATCAGCGCAATGGAGAAAACCGCAGAAGTGCTGACTCAATACAAGAGCAATAAAATAAGTCTTTATCACCACAATGATACAGATGGGTTGAGCTCGGGTTCTCTTCTTCTAAGTGCTTTCCAGCAATGTGGTTATGACGTTTCACGTTTCTCTCTGGAGAAACCGTATCCCCAGGTTCTGAAAAAAATATTTTCAAATAATAATCAAATAATAATCTTTGCCGATTTCGCCGGAAAAATTGCTCCTTTGATCTCAAAAATGAATAATGGTAAAAATCTCGTGATCATAGTCGATCATCATCCGGCAGAAATTACAGAAGATTCTATGGTATTCAATCTGAACGGCGATCTTTTCGGATTGAAAGGTGACCGCGATATTTCCGCTTCGGCGACTTCTTATTTATTTGCCGAAGTTTTGATGAAACATTACGGAGCTGATGCCCGTCTGCTTTCACATCTTGGAACGCTCGGTGCGATCGGTGATGGTTTTTTAGTAGATGGAGCTCTTGCTGGTGTCAATCGTGAAGTTCTTCAAATTGCTATTGATATGGGAATTCTCAAAGTCGTAAAAAGAGAATCTGGAGAAGAGTATTTCATTACTCTCGGTGGTGTAGAATATCCGGCGCTGGACATCTGTGATTCCCTTGATACTCTGGGAGGTGTCGGTTACTACGATGATGGAACTTCTTTTGGAGTAGATCTATGCCTCAAGGGAATGAATTCTGTCATCAGTGAACAAATTGGAATGATGAAGCTGGTTAAGGAGAAGATCTTTACAAGAGAGCTGGAAAACCTCAAAACGAATATTCAGTCTTCAGATCACATTCAGTGGTTCAACGTCGGTGATAGATTCAAACCTATGGGTGTGAAAATGATCGGAGTATTCTGCACGTATGTGAAGGATCTGGACTTTCTCGATGATAAAAAATATCTGGCGGGATTTCAGAATGTTCCCGATCAGGTCCCCGGTTTTGGAGAAGTTTTATTTGATTCTTCCAAAATATCCATGAGAGTTTCTCAGTATCTCACAAATCAAATACGATCTGGAGATTCTCCGGGACTTAATAGTTTTCTACCGGAAGCTACTTATAATATCGGTGGATTTGTCGATGCCTGCCATGGTTTATCGGCAGCTACAACTGTTGAAAAAGGAAAAGAAAAACTGCTCATTGAAGAAATAGAAAAAGAGCTCGCAAAAAGGATGGAAGTTAATGGGCAAAGGTAAAGGATTCGGTAAAACCATATTAATTGGTGATCAGTTCGTATTGTGGGAGATTCCCGCCATACTTTCGGCTATACCTTTTGAAACGGAATGTACTGTGGAAAAGATGGAAAGCGGTTCCGGCTGGTTACTCGAAGATAAGAGAATTGAAGTTCCCGGTTATAAAGAAGCAAAAAAAGTGGATTGTACCGCTTCATTTAACAGAATGGTCGAAGTCATGGGGCTGAATCTGGAAAAAACACCTATAAAAATTATTGTGGAAGGAGATCTTCTGGCTGGAAGCGGTGTCGGTGCCAGTGCCGCAATATGTGTTTCTTTCGCCCGGGCGTGTAATGATGAATTTGATCTGGGAATGGATATTCTCGATATCAATCATGTTGCATGGGAAGGGGAGTTCGGATATCACGGATTACCGAGCGGCCTCGATAATACGGTTTCAACTTTCGGGGGGATCATAGAATACAGAATTAAGAAGGGAATCAAGCAGTTTAGCAGGATCGATCTGGCTGAACCGGTTGAGATTGTTCTTGGAAATAGCGGAGTGACAGCCAACACGGCATCGTTAAAAGGTTTTCTTGAAGAACAGGAAAAACAAGATTCACAATTATTCAATAGTCGTCTCGATGTGATACGAGAGCAGGTTCAGAAATTGTCAGTTTCACTTTCTTCGGGGAATCTCAAAGAGACCGGGCACATCATGAATGAGAATCACAAAGTACTCATAGATATGGGATTATCCCATGAAAAGCTGATCCGGCTCTGTGACCTCGCCAATTCTCTCGGTGCCTTCGGTGCCAAGGTTACAGGTGGCGGGCGAGGAGGATATATGGTTGCGCTGACTCCCGGCAAAGAGCTGCAGGACAAAGTTGCAAAGGCATTTGAAGCTGAAGGTGTCGCCACGATCCGCGCCACGATCGGAGGTCTTCCAACAGATAACCGTTCGAGTCAGATACTGAAATGAGCAAATGATGAAAATCATTAATTTGGTTTTTGTTTATATAAAAAATTTAGGAGTGAGAAATGAAAAAATCTAATTTGATAGCTATGATTCTTTTCGTAGTTATGATTCTTCCGACAGCCCTGTTTGCAGGGGGAAAAGTGGAAGTTGATGAGTCAGCTGATGTTAACATTGAATTCTGGCATGCTATGTCCGGAGCACGTGTTGAACTTATCCAGGGGATTGTAGACAAGTTTATGGCTGAAAATCCCAACATCAAAGTGGATGTACAGTATACGGGATCCTACAATGATACTCTCAATAAGGTGAAATCTGCCTACAAAGCGGGAAATGCACCGGATATCTTCCATTCCTATGAGATAGGAACTCTGGGACTTATCAATAGTGGAATTATTTCTCCATTAGATGAAATCGCCGGTAAATTCGACCGGAAAATTCCCTGGGATGATTTTTTCACTCCCGTTCAGAGTTATTACAAGTATAAAGGCGATCACTATTCTATGCCTTTCAACTCTTCTACACCTCTGATTTACTATAATAAGACTTTCTTCGCAAAAGCCGGCCTGGATCCTGAAAATCCACCGAAAACCTATGAGGAAATCAGAGAAGCCGCTGTTGCCCTACAGGCTGCGGGATACAAAACTCCTCTTACATGGAATCTTCATTCATGGTATTTCGAGCAGATGATCTGTCTTCAGGACGAGCCTTTTGTCAATGACAAAAACGGTCGAAGCGGCGATCTTCCCACAGAAGTTGTTTTTAACGGCGAAGCTGGACAGAACGTTCTCAACTGGTGGGTCGGCCTCGAAAAAGACGGACTCTTCCTCGATGTCGGTCCGGGATGGTCCAATCACAGAGCAGCATTCGGTTCGGGAGAGGTGGCAATGACTATGTCATCGTCATCTGATGTGAATACTCTTACAGCAGCCCTTAAAGAAAAAGGCTGGGATATGGGAACGGGATACATTCCAAGACCTGAAGGTGCAAAAGGTGGAGTTGCTATCGGTGGTGGATCATTGTGGCTGACAAATAATCACACTACAGAAGAAGAGCTGGCTGCACTGAAACTCATAACATATATTTCTGAAGATGAATCTCAGATTGCATGGCACAAAGGGACAGGATATTTCCCTGTTCGAAAAACAGCTATGGAACAGCTCGAAACGGAGGGATGGTTTAATGAGAATCCCAATTACCTGACAGCTTTTAATCAGCTTCTGGATAGCCCGGAGACATTGAATACTTCCGGTGGACTTTTGGGGATCTTCCCTGAAGCGAGAGAACTCATTCAGTCAGCTATACAGGAAATGTATGCTGGGAAACCTGTAAAAGAAGCTCTTGACGAAGCTGCTGCAAAAGCAAACGCCTCTATTGCAGAATGGAATGAAGTCATTCAATAACAGCTTCCTTTCATTCGCAAGCCATAATCCTCCGGAGTTTGCTCCGGGGATGAAGGCTATCCATTCGTCGCGGCTTTGCCGTAACCTTTACGAACACAGATACCTCGTAGCTTGCTGCGGGGTTCTTTATTGAGGATGTAAATGAAACAGTCAACTTTTAATAATAAATTTCTGCCCTATATTCTTCTTATTCCGACATTCATCATACTTGTGGTCTTTTTATTTTATCCGGCCATAGAGACCTTCAGGTTGAGCTTTTTCAAAATTCATCCATGGTCAGGGGCTGAGAAGTTTGCCGGGTTTTACAATTTTATCAAGATTTTTACTAATGCTGAATATTTGAGCAGTTTTATACTGTCTGCAGGTTTTGCTCTGGCAGTCATCGCAGGGGGATTGTTCTTCAGTCTTTTAATCGCTTTGCTTTTAAATAAGAAAATCGCAGGAATCCGGTTCTACCGTTCCTTTTTAATATGGCCTTACGCCTTGTCTCCGGCAATAGCCGGTGCATTATTCAATTTCCTGTTTAATCCCGCCAACGGAGTAATGTGTTATTTTACCGGAAACCGGACATGGCTGACCAGTGAGAAAACAGCAATCATCGTAGTGATCATTGCAGCTGTCTGGAAGAATCTCGGATACAATATCATTTTTTATCTGACAGCATTGCGCAATGTGCCCGGTTCGGCATTGGAGTCGGCATCAATTGACGGAGCGGGGGCAGTCAAAAAATTCATGTATATAACTTTTGCCTTTCTATCTCCGACAACTTTTTTCCTCTTTGTCATGAATACAATCTATGCGTATTTTGCCAGTTTCGGGTTGATTGATGTCTTAACGCAGGGAGGACCGGCAGGTTCAACCAGAGTGTTGATCTATCATCTCTATAAAGATTTCTTTGTACATTCCAAGATCGGGTATGCTGCGGCTGAAAGCCTTGTATTATTTATGCTTGTTGTAGGTGTCACTGTACTTCAATTCAGAACAGCCGGAAAAAAAGTTCATTACCAGTAGATAGGAGAGATAGTTATGAAACGCACAAAAATGAAAAGTATAGGCATACATGTTTTACTCATAATATGTATTCTGATTATCAGCTTACCTGTAATACTGGCTCTGATAATCAGTACTCAGAATGAGGCTCAGGTAATGTCTTATCCGCCGGGGCTGATTCCCGGTACAAATATGATAAATAATTATATCACCGCCTGGAATTCGGTAAATCTGGGACGGATGATTTTCAACTCAACAATTATTGCATTCGGAGTTATATTCGGTAAAGTCACAATGAGCCTTCTCGCGGCATTTGCTTTTACCCATTTTGATTTCAAAGGGAAAAACCTGCTTTTCGGGGTAATTCTCGTCACGCTTCTTCTGCCGGTTCCTGTTCGAATCGTTGCTCTATTTGATGTGATCAGGAGTATGCAGATGATCGATACCTATGCGGGATTGATCATTCCCTTCTGGGCCAGTGCCACAAGTATCTTTATTCTTATTCAGAGATTCAAAGTCGTTCCCTCGGAACTGATTGATGCATCGAAAATGGATGGCTGTCATCCCATCCAGTATTTCTTCAAGGTGCTGTTGCCTTTGACCAAAAGTACAATCGGTGCGCTCGTGGTCATCAATTTTATTTACATCTGGAACCAGTATCTATGGCCCCTTATGGCTACCAACTCAAGAGAGATGCGGGTTGTTCAGATAGGAATCAAAATGCTTATGAGCACTGAATCATCAAATAACTGGGGTGTGATTATGGCCGGTGTTATCATTACGATGATTCCTCCTCTGCTTATTTTTATTGTAATGCAGGAGAGTTTTATGAAAGGCTTTGCCCTGCAGAGTGACAAATAGAAAATGAAATATCTCTACTTGATCTTTTCCCTGATTTTGTTGCTTTCCTGTGCAGGTTCACAGAAAAAAACTCTTGTTGTATATGAAGTAAAACAGGAGAGTGTTGTAGAAACAGACTTAGGCAGTTCCATGTTATATGAACAGTTTAATCAATTGCGAATAGAAGGACCGGTAATTCCCGGTCTGATGCAACCTCTGGTTCCTCAGGGAATGGCTTACTGGGAAGAAAAAGACCTTATGATTATTTCCAATTATATGAGTGATGATTCTGCCGGTGCTCTCGCGATTTTAGACATGGAAACAGGAGCGTTGGAAAAGGCTTTATTTCTGTATAATCACGATGGAACTCCCCATCGGGGACACTTGGGTGGTTTGGCTGTCAGTCGCGAACATCTGTGGATAGCTTCCGATACCGGTATCTATTATATGGCTCTGGATAAATTGATTTCTACAGAAGATCTGCAGAAACTCTATCTTCCGGAAATAATAGTAACAGAAACAAAAGGTTCTTTTGCAACATTTTCTGATAGTGTTCTGTGGATAGGTGAGTTTACACTTAAGAACGGCAGATATCCCGTATCGGAAACTCACAGAATTGAAACGCCTGGAGGCACTGAACACCGGGGGTGGGTTGGCGGGTACTCGTTGAATGATGAAACAGATATGATAGATCTGGAGAAGATTATTTCCGGAAAGGTATATCCTGATTACATACTCTCCATACCAGATAAAATACAAGGTGCAGTCTTTTTTGAAAATAAAATACTGCTTAGCGAATCCTATGGGAGAAAGAACTACAGCAGACTCTTTATATATGACAATCCCTATGCGGATATATCTAATGAGATTGGGGAAAGGCAATTGAGGTTTCTTGATGGAAATAACAAAACAGGTGAGATAACTGTTCCTCCTATGAGTGAAGCAGTTGTTTTGTACAAAAATGATATCGCTGTGTTATTTGAATCAGCTGCTGATAAATACAGAGATACTGCACTTTTCCCACTGGATCGCATCCAGTTTCTTCCTGTCGAAACATTCATAACCGGGAATCCTGGAAAGTGAGGAGATGCCATGCTGATAATTGGTCATAGGGGAGCCGCTGAATTGGCTCCCGAAAATACATTAAAATCGATTCGGGCCGCCATTGAATCAAATGTTGATATGGTTGAAATCGATATCGCTGTCTGCGGGACAGGAGAAACCCTGTTGATGCACGACGATAAAGTTGATAGATGCACAGATGGAAAGGGATATATAGCAGATTTATCTTTTGATTCCCTGAGAAAACTTGACGCCGGAGAGGGAGAACTGATCCCGACTCTGCAGGAAGTCATTAATCTGATTGACGGACGACTTCCCTTGAATATAGAGATTAAAGGGAAAGGATCCTCTGACGAAGTGGCGCAGATAATTCAGAATGAAATCGATAATAAGGGCAGATCTTCTGCAGATTTTCTAGTCTCTTCATTTGACCATAGTGAGCTCGCCTGTTTTAAAACGTTATGTCCGGGAATCAGGATCTCCCCGATAATCAGCTGCCATCCCGTAAAACTGGCGTCTCTTGCTGAAGATATGGGAGCATGGTCTTTGAATATGAAGAGAGAATATGTCAGCAGGGAAATTGTTGAAGATGCTCATAGAAGGGGAATCAAGGTTCTTATTTTTACAGTGAACCATCCAGAGGAACTTTCCAGAATGAAAAAGCTGAATATCGATGGTGTTTTCACAAATAACAGGTATCGTCTGCTGAATCTATCCCTGAAATGAATTCCTCCGCCGATATTTTCCGGGACTGATCCCAAAATATTTGACAAAAGCCCGATTGAAATGTGCCACCTCGCTATATCCGAGATTATGTGAAATTTCTTTAATGGGCGTAAGGGTTTCAATCAGTTCCTGTGAAGCTCTATCCATTTTCAATTTAATGAAATATCTCTTCGGCTGCATTCCCGTATCCTCCTGAAAAATTACTCTGAATCTACTTGGAGAATAACCAGCCCATTGGGCCACTTCTTCGATAGATGGAGATTGTTCCATCAATGAAGTATATTTATTAGCCAGTTGGCCCCATGGATGAGATGAGTGAGTTATATCATTCTGATCGGAAATGAACTTCTCAATAATTAACTCCAGAAGAAGTTCCTGAGTTCTCTTTAGCGGAGTATCGTTCATATATTTATTGTTTAACTCTTCAATATGGCTCTCGATCTCTTTATTGAAATCATTTGCATGCACCATATAACTTTTTATCTTCTTTAATGATTTGTGAATTTCCGAGTTTTCTGAAATTGTGAAATATTGTACTGATGCTGTGGTTATTGAACTTCCATTGCTTATTTTGAATTTTATACCTGGACGAACCAGAACAGATGAACCCTTTTGCATTCTGATATTCTTATTTTCAATTATTATCTCAATTTGACCGCTGTGGATATGCAGTAGATCCCAATGATTCCAGCGAATTTCAGAGGAAAGATAATTTCTTGGGAAAGTTCCATAACGGCTTGTTAAGTGTTTAAAGGTTCTCATTTTACATCCCTTTTCATAGGGTTATTATATAACTGAAAAGTTGATATTGGTAACTAGTAAAGCTATTAAATGAAATTAATGGCAATAAATAGGTGAAAAAGGCAATAGATAGCATGACATTTTGTTAGGCGGATATGAGATTATTATACAAAGAACATTTATCAGGAGAAAAATCAAATGACATCAAAAGAACGAGTTAAAGCGGCGATTAACTGGCAGAAACCGGACAGAATCCCAGTACATGAAGACTTCTGGGAAGATACTCCCGAAGTTTGGAAAGAACAGGGCTTTCCATCAAATATAACCTATTATCCTCCACAATTAGGAGATGATAAAAGACAATCAATAGATAATTATTTTGATTTTGATATTGCTGTTATGTTCCTTGATTGCTCTCCCCGATATGAACAGAAAATACTTTCCCATGAAGGTGAAAATTACATTTATGAAGACCGTTATGGTTACACAGCCGAGAAGCCCTGGAAGAGGTCGGGATCAATTCATTATGTATCGGTAAAAACCAAAGGTAAAGAGGTCTGGGATAAAGATAAAAAACGATGGTTTCTATCAAGTGATCCCGAAGAATCAGCCAGAATAGATGATCATAATTATTTTGAGCATTTTGTGGATTATCCCTCATGGAGTGATGCGAAGAAAAAATATGACAGGATGGCAGGCAAGGAGAAATATATTCTCTTTAAAAACTATGGTCCATGGGAAGCAACATGGAGGCATAGAGATTTTTCCAATCTGCTGATGGATATCGCCCTTGAACCGGAATGGGTCCTGGAAATGGGAAGGACTCATCTGGAACTGACTCTTGATGTATTAAAAAAGTGTATTTCTGAAGGGATGAAACCGGACGGGTATTTCATGGTTGATGACCTGGGAGGAAGCACCGGTCCTCTCATGTCACCAAATATGTGGAATTCTGTTTACAAAGAAATGGTTAAAGAGCTGGGAGATTTCCTAAAGGAAAATGATATTGATTTCTGGATGCACAGCTGTGGAAATGCAGAACCAATGTACGATGATTTAATTGATTGCGGTGTGAAAGTTATGAATCCCATGCAGGTCATGGCCGGGTTGGATATCAGGGGAATTAAAGAAAAATACAGGAACCGGCTGGCATTTTATGGAAATATTAATGCCCATATCCTCGATGGGGATTGGGAGCCTCTTCATGATGAATTGAAATCCAGAAAAGAGATGTTCTCAGAAGGCGGTTGGATTTGCCATACAGATCATTCCATTCCACCCACTATGTCATTGGAGCAATTTGAGAAGATGATAAAACTTGTCCGTTCCTGAAAAATTGATAATCTGATACAATCAACATTATTAAGAGATAAGGATAACAGCCAAATGATATACGATGAAATACAACATGCCGAAACCTATTTGGGAATTTCTGATAATGTAGATAATGCTTTGAAATTACTCAGCACAATTGATGTGTCAAAACTGTCGCAGGGTAGAAATGAAATCGACGGGGATAATCTTTTTGTAATGATGTTTGACTATACAACTATCGATGCCTCCGATGCAGCATATGAAGCGCATAAAAGATATATCGATATTCAACTCGTAGTTAAAGGAACAGAGGTTATCCGCTGTTATCCGAAATTTCTGCCCACAGTGCTCAAGCCCTATAATGATGAAAACGATGTGGAGCTATACAGCTTGAACGACGGTTTGGATGTTGTGTTGAAACCGGGAGTTTTTGTATTACTTATGCCTGAGGAAGTCCATGCTCCCAAAATAACAGGAGCCAAACAATCGGATGTTACGAAAATAGTAGTGAAGATCAGAATCTAATTATGTTTCAACTTTAACTTTCAACCATCTTTTGCTGAGATATCCCCCGTGTAGGGCTATTGAGTGAAAGACCTGGTAGATACCGAATCCCAGCCATACCAGATAATAATTGCCGGGAAATAACAGGTTCATCAGAAATGAGAAACCTATTATAAAGACCCAATTGGTCACCATCTTACTGGCTAAAACGAATTTTGCCCATCCGTTGTTGCTGAATATCAGTTCAAAAGAAAATCCAATTATCTCAATAAGATAGAAGATTGAAAAGAAGTGCAATGCCTTGGCAATTGTGGCCAGGGTCTCCGGCTGATTGCTGAAGGCTCTAGCCATTGTTTCGGGTATAAAGAAAAAGAAACAGAATGCCAGAACACCTATGGCCAGTTCGCTGCTTCCCTCTCTATAATGTCCGAGCATCATAGAGTCGGTTACATTGTGAAAATAATGGCTAAGTCGTCCCGCCAGCAGAGGAAATCCGAGAGTCAGTATAGTTTTCAGTTCAGTGTTTTTCTTCATTTCTACTTTGTACTATTATACGCGATGACAAGACTAATAGTCATGAAAAATGCTGAATAAGAAAACTGACAAATCCGCCGAGTGACGTAAGAAAAATCCCTGTTAGAAATACATATAAGCGATCGAATCGTTTATCAACAGCTGAAAAACGTTTATCTGATTGAATCATCATTTTTTCCAGAGTCTCACCCTGATGTTTGAGGCCTTCTTCCACCCGGACAATCCGCTCTAGAATCTCTCTGTCCAATCCAGTTGATTGCAGTGGAAAAGGGAAAATATTCTGTTCTTTCAGCCACTGGCCCATGTGATTTTTAACATATACCCCTATCTCTTCCAATTGTTTTTTTTCCAAAATCGGTTCTCCCAAAGGTTTCTCCTTAAATATTAACTTCTATCGTTTATACTCACAAGAGAAATCTCTCTGGCAATTCAAATTCAATAATGGATCATATGTTTGGTAAATCCCAGTCGAATGAGCTCTTCATAGGCTTTTTTTACTTTTTCCGACAGGTGTTGCTCAATCTGAAACCCTAATGCGGGGTATTTGATAATTCTCTGGAGGTCTCCTATCATTATATTTATCAAATCATCTTTTGAAATCTCGCCATTTGGATATTCTTCATAAGAAAGAGAAGGGCTGCTTATAATTAATTCTTTTTCAGGCCAGTGAACCTTAATTGTTGCAAATGTTCTTCTTTCCATATAGGGCTTTTGCACGGCGATAATACTGTCGAATCGAATCCCTTTCTCTAAAAGAATCTGCTCTGAAAGAGATACATTCTCACCGGTATTTCCAGCTTCACTTTCAATGAATATCTTATTTTCGGGAACACCCAGTTTCATTGCGATCTCTGCAAATATCTCAGCTTCGCTCTTCTTCCAACCTGTATTGAGCAGATCATCATTATGAGCTATCCCTCCGGAGAAAAGAATATAAGGTGCCCATCCATCAAGAAATAACCGGGCTGCATATTCTGCAACCCGGATATCATGGCTTCCCAGAACAAAAAGAAGATCGGCTTTTTTCAGATGGTGATTCAGGTGATGGTATTCCCAGATTATCCTGGCCAGCCTTTCAATTTGTCTTTGATTATTCATTTTTCCATTTTATCCAGTAATTTGTAAGTTTTCATCAGGAACCGTGGAATGTGGAAAGGCCCTTTGTAGTGGTTCCCTTTCAGATCCACCTGCACTGATCCGTCTCTTCTGAGATAACCGAACCATTCCCCTTTTTCCCTGTCGGGAAAGTGTTTCCACGTATACTCCTGAATAGTTTCAAACCATTTTTCATATTCCGGTTTCCCTGTCAGGTCATAAGTCAGTAGCAGTGCATAAACAGCCTCACAGTGGGGCCACCAGTATTTCATATCCCATTCAATCTGAGCTGGCTGTTTCCCCTCGACATCGACAAAGGAATAGAGGCCGCCCTGCTCTTTGTCCCATCCCAGATCAAGGGACCAGTCTATTATGGGCAATGTTCTTTCTATAAGCTTTTTATCATTTCTGAATTCTGCTTCTTCAAGTATAAACCATGCTGTCTCAATGGCATGGCCCGGATTAACACATCGGCCTTCAGCTCCCTCTGTAATCTCTCCATTAGGGCTGACCGTTTCAAGAAGGGCTTTCAGATCCGGCTTGACAAAATATGTGAATAGTTCATTTATCTGTTTGTCGATTTTTTCAGTATATTTTTGTGCATTTTCGGGATCTGCCTGCCGCATTATCTGGCAGAGGCTGATGACCATCATTGTCATGGAATGACCTCTGAACTGTCTCGTTTCAGGATCAATTTTCGATTCCATTTTTGCAGGTAGAGTTTCGATCAGATGATATAGTTCTTTCGCTTCCTCAAGAGCTTTTTTATCACCGGATATTTCGCTGTAGGCAGCAAGTCCTATGGCAGTAAAGATTTCAGAAAATAAGTAACGGCGCATGATAAGAGGTTTGCCCTCTCTGGTTACTTCAAAGAAAATCCGTCCATCTGATTTCCGTCGAAGTTTCTCACGGATAAAACGGACACCGTTTTCCGCAATTTTCAACCACTCATCTTTCTGATCGATCTCTTTGTATAATGTGGAGAAAACCCAGACTGCCCTTCCCTGAACCCATCCCCCTTTATCGGTTGAGAGAGGATTTCCGCCTCTGTCGAGAAAGTCCAGAAATCCTCCATGTTCCCAGTCTACAGAGTTGTTCTGCCAGAATGGAATGACATCTTCAGTGAGTTCTTTATAGTAGAAGTCTTTTAATTCTCTAATTCTTTTTTTATCCATTTTCTATCCTTTCCAGTTTAGAGCCGCATCGTACATGGCGACAATGTTTTTTGTGGGAATATCATCCTGGAAGTTGTGTGTCGGTCCCAGAAAAAAGCCTCCGTCGATATTCATTTCATCGAGTAATTTCCAAACAGCTTCTTTCACTTCCTGCTCTGTTCCATGGGGCAGTAGATCCTGTTCATCAACACCACCGGAAAAACATATTTTTTTTCCGAATTCTTTTTTCAGTTCTGCGGGCACCATACCAGTCGCTTTAACCTGAATGGGATCGAGAACATCGACACCACTTTCAATCATCGAAGGGATGAGATCTCTCACAGCACCGCATGTGTGATGGTAGTATTTTGCTCCATATTTTTTTGCCGTTTCCGACATTTTTATCAGAGCTGGCTGTATGAACTCTTTCCATTGATCAACTCCCATAAGTAGAGCTTGCTGGGTTCCGAAATCATCACCGAGTCGAAAGAAATCAATTTTACCATCTGCCGATTTCATCATCTTATCTATAAAAGGTATTTGAAATTTCAGAATATACTCAATGAGAGACTGATAAAATTCAGGATTGATATAGAGATCCATAAGACTTCTCTCAACACCTATGAGCGATTGAATCGGGTATTGGAGAATCCCAGGTGAACTGAAACCGGGAGCAGTCATTATAGCGAAATCTTTATAGTTGTCGCAATCTTTGCTTATTTGTGAAAAATCCCACCAGTCTAATTGGGGAGAGGGCAATGAGGATAATTCATCGGGATCTTCCATCTCTACAAGAGGAAAGGACTTTTCATTCCAATACCCGGCATTATCACTGAATTTTGTGAACTGCCATTGGACACCCCAATGATCTTTTTTTTCAGTTTCGGAAATCTGAAGTTCAGGGCCTGTATACCGGGGGCCTACCCATCTGAAATCTATACCGAAATTACTGTATAACTCATCATCTGTTTGTATTTGCAGATCCTTTTTTAATCTGGCTCGAACTTCGGGAACATCTCTGTACATGAGTGGCACTCTGTCCGGCTGTTTATGGTTCAAAGCATCAAATACTCTTTCTCTCGAAGTGCTCATAACTTATTTTCCTTTTCTCTTTTAAGAAGGTCTGAAATCTGTTCATTTGTATAATTCCCATTTTTCTGCCAGGCTTTCAAATCCAGATCCTTAAAATGAATTTTCATTTCATTTTGTGTTACAGCTAGAACTTCGTCCAAATGGCTATTCATAGCTTTTATCTCTTCACTATTAGTTAATTTTGCCGGGAATAAGGGAAAGGCGTGATTTCTATATGGTTTGGGAACAAAAGGTTCCAGTTCTATAAAATCATCATTCTGGATCGTTCCCTTTATGCCCCATCGAAATTCATGTTTCACCAATTTTTCTTTAAGTGAGTCTTTGGCTTTTCGGGCATCATCCGATAAGGGGGCGGCCATTAAATTTCGACATTCTCCAGGATCATTTTTCATATCAAATAACTCTTCTCTGGCTCCGCCAAAGTAATAATTGTATTTATAATTATGATCTCTGAGACTGATCCATCTTCGGTTACCCTCGGAGTACTCCACATATTGGTGATCTCTGTATTTTTTCGTATTCTCGGAAATCAGACTATCACCGGGCAATTGGTGAATTCCCGGATATTCAAGACCGGCAGCATCTAAGAGGGTAGGAAGGATATCATTCAGATCAGCAAATCCCTCTTCAACTTCTCCTGCTTTGATTTTCCCGGGGTAATGTAGGATCATGGGAATTTTTGAACAACCGTCATAAGGGAGCCATTTCTGGTAGGTCCCGTAATCGCCCAGCATTTCACCATGATCACTTGTAAAAATAATCAGAGTATTGTTCATTTGTCCTGTTGCTTCCAGGCTGTCCAGGATTCTGCCCAGATTATCATCTATATGAGTAATCGCTCCATAATAGAGTTCTCTCATACGACGGACATATTCCGGTGTCGGCAGATCTCCGAGTAATTTATTTTCTTCGGCGAGAGAACTTAAATCTGTCTCGGAAACCAGCGGTTCAGGCAACTCGGCATCTTTATATAAATCAGCATATTTTTCCGGTACATCAAAAGGGGGGTGGGGGGCTATCCATCCCAGCTTGAGCATCCATGGATGCCTGCCGTTGTTCGTTTCAATAAAGTCAATTGTTCTGTTCGCTGCCCAGGTTGTTCCATGGTGTTCGTCGGGTATCTGAGACTGCTGTGGAACCATATAGAGCAGATTCCTGACACCGTGGATATTCTGAATATGTCCGAGACCGTTTTCCTTTAAATAGAGGAGGTATTCATCCTGCTCCCTGAAGGCGGGAACTTCCTGCATCAGTTCCATATTGAGATAACCATTGTGTCGTCTCGGTGGATAGAAGTGATTTTTTCCGATTGTTCTTGTTTCATAACCGTTATCGGAAAGGATTTCGGGAAATGTCGGCAGACCGTCAGGCATTCCACAACCCCAACAGTTATCCGGGTATCCATGAAACCGGGCTGTGAGTCCTGTGAGCATATTGTGCCTTGCGGGCATGCAGATCGGATTGGGGGAGTAAGCATTTTTATATAAACGTCCCCCTTTTGCAAGGCGATCCATGTTGGGTGTTTTCATAAATTCCGCACCGGCGGCGTGAATTGTATCTGACCTCTGCTGATCTGTCATTATGAGTAAAATATTCGGGCGTTCGTCTTTTGCTTTGAGCTGTTCAACCCGGATTTTATGACTTTCTCCGGAGCTCATTCCCTTTGAGTTTGAATGATCCATTTGTATTCCTTAAATATCTCTTAGTGTCTTCTTGAAAGAACCTGTAGCGCTTTTTTTAATCCTCTATTGACTGATTCCCTGGCGGCAACTTCAGCTTTGTCCGGATCTCTTTCCTTTATAGCTTTGAATATTGCGCAATGCTGATCAAATGTTTGCTTATAAGTGTCTACGTTTAATAGAGCTGTTTTTTTCTCTTCATCAATATGGTATATCCTGTCAGCCACATAGAGAACTTTTTCCAGAATGATTTCATGTTGATGTTCCATATGTTTATTTCTGGCACCCCTTGCAATGATTCTATGGAATTCCAGGTCGATCTTGGAAAAAGTTTCCTGATTGAAGTCTTTTAAATGTTCTTCCATGGCTTCCACATTCATTTCCAGATAATACAATTGTGATGCATCAACCCGCTGTGTAAATAATCGGGCCAGCATGCCATCTAAAGCCTCACGGTAATTGTATAAATCTATTATATCCTGTTCGTTGTATTCTTTTATCTGATAGCCATTCTTTCCGGTTCTCTCAATAAAACCTTCATGAACAAGTTGCTGAATGGCCTCTCTGACGGGAATTCTAGACATCTCCAGCTTTTCCGCGAGAAAGGCTTCAGTCAGTCTCGTTCCCGATTCAATATGACCATGGAGAACCAGCTCTTTCATTTTTTCATAAGAGGATTTCTCTGAAACTTTTTCATTTTCCATGTTGGACCTTTATCTTCTTGATGTTGTTATTGTATACCGGTATCTGAAAACGTTCAAGAAAAAACTTGACAGTATACAATTGTATGCAATAATAAACTTAAGTAGCGGTCTGCAAGCCGTTAAAAGAAGAACGATAATTATTTATAGGAGAAAAAAATGGGAAAACTTAGATTATTTTTGATTTCATGTCTTATGGTTACCATGGCAATGGGCCTCTGGGCCGGTGGTCAGCCGGAAGCTGAAACAAAAACTGAAACTAAGATTGAGGGATTAAACAGTAATCCTCTATCTGATTACAGAGTAAGACAGGCAATAGCTTATGCTGTTGATATGGATACAATTGCAGAGACTCTTTTAGAGGGCAAAGCTCTTGTTGCCGATAGTATGGTTCCCAACGGACCATGGAAAACTCCGGGGTTAAACGCTTATTCATATAATCCGGAAATGGCAAAACAATTACTGAAAGAAGCTGATTGGGACGCTAATTATACTCTCGATGTCGTTTTCTATTATGGTGATCAGCTTACTGTAGATATTATGACAGCGGTTCAGGCGTATTTAAGTGCTGTCGGTGTTAAGATGGATTTCAGAAAACTTGAAGGTGACCTTGGTGAACAGCTTTGGACTAACCCTTCTGATCCGGTAAACGGACCTTCTTATATTAAATGGGATATGGCTTATGCGGGAAGTGCGGCTCTGGCTATGCATGAATATTATGGAAAACTCCCGACAAACGGTCCGGGGAACTCTCATACTCCTTCAGATCCTGAAATCGATAGACTCGTTGCGGCTACTAAAGCAACGGCAAATATTGTCGATCAGCAGAATGCTTTTTTTGAACTTCAGAAATATGTAAATAAAAACCTTCCGCTTATCCCTCTTTATTATCAGCAGCTTTTCATTTATGAAAGCACAAGAGTGAATAGAAATGGTGGTGCTTATGGTAATGCGCAGTATAAATATGACTGGAATATCCTAAACTGGTCTGTAACACCGGACGTAAGTGGAAAAGAAGTGCTTTATACAAATACGGCACCTGTAGAGTTTTTTCAGCATCCATGGTTCAATCCCGGAATTTTCATGTACTCAAAAGTTTTATTTGACAGTCTTTTAGTGGCAGATGAAGCTCTTGTTGCCAAAGAAGGTCAGCTTGCTTCTAAATTCTCAGTTGCTAATGATGGTATGAGCATTTCCTTTACTATGAACGATGCTGAATGGCATGATGGTTCTGCATTGACTGTTGAAGATGTGAAATGGAGTGTAGAATATGCGCTTCAGGTTCCAGCTATCCACTCTGTATTTTCAACAACTTTCAAATCTCTTGAAGGTGCTCAGGCTTTTATCGACGGTTCTGCAGATGGAATCAGTGGTCTTGTCATTGATGGAAACACAATTACTTTTAACTTTGCAAAACTAGATCCAAATATGATGCTGACATTCTCACAGTTTCCTCCACTACCAAAGAAATACTTTGAAACAGCAGATCCCCTACAGTTTCAGCAGAACTCATTCTGGCAGAATCCTGTAGGAAGTGGTCCATACAAAGTACAGGAAGTTCAGATGAACGACTATACAGTTATGGTTCCTTTTGAATCTTATTATGGTGGAACTCCAAGCATCGATGAAATCGTAATGTACCCGAGCGGTGAAAACGATGGAAACGTTATTAAAAATGCATCTGCAGGGAAACTTGATTATGGATTTACAAAAAGTGTTGCCGATGTTAAGTCTCTTGAAGCTATGAGTAATATGAGAGTAACTCCTGTAGATATTCCATACACAAGACTCTTTTATGTTAACAAATTTCCAAAACCTTAATATTTAGCTCCTTTGTTTTAAATTATTGCGGCAGGTATTACAACCTGCCGCTCTTATATGTCGTTAATGAAAACCAGGAGGATTATTACTAGATGTTGTCTTATGCCATAAGAAGAATGTTAATTCTTATTCCCATGCTGATCGTCATCAGCTTCTTTATCTATTCGGGATTGGAATTAATGCCCGGTGACGCTGTTTCCTACATGATAGACCCCGAAGCGGCAGCAGAATTAGCACCGGAAAAATTGGACGCATTGAGAGATTCCCTTGGACTCAATGATCCTTTTATACTGCGTTATTTTAAATGGTTCGGCGGTGTGCTGAAAGGGGACTTCGGATACAGTTTATCCAGTGGGGTTCCCATCAGAGATATTGTTTTTGACAGATTGCCGGCTACTCTGGAACTTTCATTTATAGCTTTGGTTCTTTCTACAATGTTCGGAAGCATACTGGGATTCATCAGTGCCATAAGAAAAGGATCAATTGCAGATAATACTTTGACTGTAGTGGGGATGCTCGGTGTATCGGTTCCCCAGTTTGTCTTTGGTCTCGTGGCCATACTCATATTTGCACTTAAATTGAAATGGCTTCCTGTCGGTGGAAGATTGATGCCCGAATATATCACTTACTGGGATAGATTTCCCCACATAATAATGCCTGCTTTAGTATTGGCAGCTACCATGACAGCAGGAGTCATGCGTTATTCCCGATCGAGCATGCTCGATTCAATGAACAAAGAATATATAAAAACAGCCAGAAGCAAAGGACTTCCCGAATGGAGAGTCAATCTGGTACACGGTTTTAGGGTTGCCTTAACACCTGTAATCGTTCTGGTCGGTTTTCGTCTCCCTACATTAATTGGCGGAGCTGTAGTAATTGAACAGATTTTTCAATGGCCGGGAATCGGAAATGAATTTATTACGGCTGTAAGAGGACAGAATTTTCCACTTGTTATGATGATCGCCCTCTTTTCTGTCTTCGCTGTCCTGATCGCCAGTTTTCTTGTCGATCTGTTTACGGCAATTTTAGATCCACGGGTCAAATTGGGTTAGGTGAATATATGGAAAATATAAAGAAAAAAAATACCCGGCTCGATCGGAGTTTTGATAAATTGCGCGCCAGAGAAGAGGCCGGTTTAATCAAAAAAAGCAATATGAATCGTCAGTTGAGAAAAATGTTAAACAATAAATTGGCTGTAGCCGGTCTGATCATCTTTTCTATTATCGTGCTGGCTTCAATTTTTGCTCCATTAATTTGTAAATACGATCCTTTAATGATCAATCTGAAAGAGGTATTGAAAGCTCCTTCAGTTGATCATATTTTAGGTACTGATAGAGTGGGAAGAGACATTTTTTCCCGCATAGTTTTCGGCGGAAGAGTTTCTATCCTGGTTGGACTTGGAAGTGCATTGGGTGCTGCTCTGGTCGGTGTCAGCCTCGGTTGTTATGCCGGATATAAGGGTGGATTTATTGATGGAATTTTTTTGAGATTATCAGAAATATTCATGGCTTTTCCTCAGATCATTCTTGTATTGCTTCTCGTTTCTATTTTGGGCCAGAGCCTGATGAACCTCATAGTCATATTCATCATTACTGGCTGGGGTCCTATGTACCGAATGGCCAGAGCGAAAATGCTCAGCTTGAGAGAAGAGGAATATGTACAGGCATTAAAATCATTCGGATTAAATACTTTTACAATCTGTTACAAGCATATTCTGCCCAATGCCCTGGGACCGATTATGGTCAATATCACATTGAGTACAGCCATGTTTATTCTACAGGAAGCCGCTTTGAGTTTTCTCGGTCTGGGAGTTCCTCTCAACATTGCCACATGGGGAAATATCCTCAATGCGGCACAGGAACTCAGGATTCTTCAGGAAAACTGGTGGATGTGGCTGCCCGTAGGTATAGTTATCTCATTATTCGTATTGAGTGTGAACTTCATTGGAGATGGATTGCGTGATTCTACAGATCCATCACAACAGGGATAGAGGAGGTATACAATGAAAGATGATACAATTATTGAAGTTAAAAATCTTAAAACCTTCTTTTATACGAATCAGCGATGCAATAAAGCGATAAATGGCGTTTCCTTTAAAATACAAAAAGGAAAAACACTCTGTATTGTAGGGGAAAGCGGTTGCGGGAAAAGTGTCACGGCTGCTTCCATAATGGGGCTTCTTCCCCGTTTATCGAGAATCGAAGAAGGCGAAATCAATTATTACAGCAAAAATCATGGTCATTTAAGAATCGATCAGCTGGAGCAGAATGGACCAACAATGAGATCTATACGCGGTGGTGAAGTAGCCATGATCTTTCAGGATCCCATGACAGCTCTCAACCCGGTATATACCGTGGGCAGTCAGATCTCGGAAAACCTGAAATACCATACGAAACTCAAAAGAGATAAAATCAAGCTCAAGACTATTGACCTGCTCAGTAACATGGGAATACCTATACCGGAGCAAAGGGCGAAAGAATATCCCCATCAGTTCTCAGGCGGTATGAGACAGAGAGCTATGATCGGCATGGCCATGTCTTGTAATCCCCAGGTACTCATCGCCGATGAACCGACGACGGCCCTGGATGTGACCATTCAGGCTCAGATCTTCGAGTTGATGGATACATTAAAAAAAGATCATGACACGGCAATATTGCTCATAACTCACGATATGGGTGTTGTTACGGAGCTGGCTGATGATGTGGCAGTTATGTATATGGGGAATATAGTTGAGAGTGGAACCATAGTCGATGTACTGAGATCACCTGCTCATCCTTATACAAAAGCCCTTTTAAAATCCATTCCCATATTGGGGAAAGGGAAGTCTCAGGAACTGGAGCCCATAAAAGGTTCCACTCCCGATCCATATGACAGACCTAAAGGCTGCCAGTTTCATCCCCGTTGTGAATTTACCACAGATAAATGTCGGGAAGTACCGGTTGATGAAAAGATAAGTGACACTCATAGCGTAATGTGCTGGCACTACAAAGAGGTACTGAAAAATGGCTGATAAAAATAAAGAAGTTATCCTCAGTTTACGGGATATTAAAACATATTTCCCCATTCATTCAGGTGTTTTCAAGCAGTTGAGTGGTCATGTTAAAGCTGTTGACGGTATCAATCTTGATATCTACAAAGGTGAGACCCTGGGACTTGTCGGAGAGAGCGGTTGCGGGAAAACGACTTTGGGTAAATCAATCCTGAAACTGGTAAATGCCACAGATGGGGAGATTATATACAAGAACGAAGAAGGGGAGACAGAGCTGCGGGGGTTAAAGGAAAAGGATATGGTTCCATTTCGAAAGAAGCTTCAGATTATCTTCCAGGATCCCCATTCATCGTTGAATCCGGCTTTTACAATATTCGGGTCACTAGAGGATCCCCTGAAAAAGTATGGTGTTAAAGATAGAAGTGAAAGAAGAAAAATAATCGGAGATCTGCTGGAATCTGTAAATCTTAGAAGGGAATACATGGATCGGTATCCCCATGAATTCTCAGGAGGCCAGAGACAGAGAATCGGAATCGCCCGTGCATTGAGCATCGAACCGGAAGTGATCATATGCGATGAAGCGGTAAGTGCTTTGGATGTTTCCATTCAGGCTCAAGTCCTCAAGCTTCTTAAAAAATTGAAAGAAGATAGGAATCTGACCTATGTTTTCATCACTCACGATTTGAGTGTTGTCGAGTATATCAGTGATCGTATTGCTGTCATGTATCTTGGGAAGATTGTTGAATTATCCGATAGCGACAAATTATATGAGAAGAAACTGCATCCCTATACGCAGGCTCTGCTCTCAGCAATCCCCGTAGCAGATCTCGACCGGAAATCCAAGAGAATCATTCTCGAAGGTGATGTTCCCAGTCCTGTGAATCCACCGGCAGGTTGTTCGTTTCATCCCCGATGCCCTCAATGTCAGGAAATATGCAGAAGGGAAGAACCGCAGTTGATGAATTATGGAAAAGGTGACGAGCAGCATTTAGCTGCCTGTCATTTTGTGAATAAAATAGAAAACTGAAATAAGCGATGTATACGCGGGAAGTGTAGGCAGAGCATATTTCAGCGGGATTACTGTGAAAGAAAAACTGAAATAAAATAAGAAGGTTAATTATGGCTAAGTACGATGTAAAAGATATTCGGGGAGTAATCCCTGCGCTCATTACTCCCTTTGACGAGAATGAGAATTTTGATGAAAAGAGAATGAGAAATGTAGTCGATCACCTGCTGAGCAAAGGAGTCGACGGCCTTTATTTGACAGGAAGTACCGGTGAGGGCTTCCTGATGACTCCCGATGAGAGAAAGAATGTAGTTGAAGTCGTTGTCGATCAGGTTAAGGGGCGGGTTCCTCTAATCGCCCATGTGGGAGCGATCGGGACAAAGATCTCTATAGATCTGGCTAAGCAGGCGGCAAACGCCGGTGTCAATGCCATCTCTTCTGTACCTCCTTTTTACTGGAAATTCGGAAGTGATGATGTTTTCAATTATTACAAAGACATCACAGAATCAACAGACCTTCCCATGATCGTCTACAACATTGCTCTTGCGGGGCTTGTCGGATTTGATCAGGTTAAAAGATTCGCTGAAATAGATGGAGTCGCCGGTGTGAAATATACAGCGACCTCGCACTTTGAAGTCATGAGAATGAAAGAGGAACTGGGAAAAGATTTCCTTGTTTATTCCGGTTGCGATGAGATGGCCATGTCCGGTTTATCATTTGGTGCCGATGGTCTTATCGGATCATTCTACAACCTTATGCCCGAATTATTTATTGCTATTAACAAAGCAATGAAAGAGAGGGATTTGAAAACTGCTGAAGAAAAGCAGAGAATTGCCAATATCATCATCATGCATGCTACTCAGCAGAATTATGTCGGCATTATGAAAAGAGCTCTCGGATGGATGGGAGTCGATGCCGGGTATTGCCGCAGTCCCTTTGCAAACTTTGATGCGAAAGGCGAAGAAACGGTTAAAAACGAGTTCAGAATCTTGAAAGAGAAACATGGCATAACAGGAGTTGATTTCCTGGATGCGATCTAAAGTAACACCCAATATATTGTGGATCGGACTTGATCAGATCAGGTTCGATTCACTAGGCGTAAATGGAAATGCCATATGCCGGACTCCCAATATGGATCGCCTGGCAAAACGGGGTGTGAACTTTACCAGAGCTTATACTCCCTGTAGTTTGTGCTCCCCTGCCAGGGCGAGCATGTTTACGGGACGATACGCCTTCAATCACGGGATGGGTACCAATTGCGATATGTATCATAGCCTATCTTCAGAATTATCCAGACCGGAAGAACTTCTGCATACTCATTTTTCCGATGCGGGATATTCTGTTGGGTATTCGGGAAAGTGGCATGTGGGAACCAGACTCGGACCGGGGGATTTCGGATTCGAGGGGATGAGCCTTCCCGGATATGGAAATATTACGGGTCAGGACTGCTTTAAGAACTACCTCACTGAAAAAGGTCTGGAATATTCAATTGACTCTCAGATTTATGCCAATCCCGATGAACAGACATTATTAGGGGGTCATTGGAAGGGACCGGTAGAATCGACTCCACCTCATTTCCTGGCCGATTACACAATGGACAAAATAAGTGAATTTAGTAGTCGGGACAAACCGTTCTTTATGACATGTCAGTTCTGGGGACCTCATGGTCCGCATCTGCCCAGTGAAGAATTTTATGGTTTGCATGACCGATCTGTCATAGAGCCCTGGTCAAACTGGGAAGATGACTTAAAGGATAAACCTTCAAGGATATCGAGAGAAAGCAATTCATTTTATCGGAATCATCCGAGAACCTGGGAAGAGTGCCGGGAACTCGTCGGGCTTTATTACGATTCAACCGCTATGGTGGATTTTGAAATTGGAAGATTGCTGGATTATCTGAAAGATAAGGGACTGGAGGAAAACACTATTGTTGTGCTCTCTACTGATCATGGTGATATGACGGGAAGTCACGGAGGACAGCTCGATAAGGGAATGTTGTATGAGGAAGCTCAGCACATACCTATGATTCTTTCATGGCCCGGACATTTTGACTGTGCGACTTCAGATGATTTATCAATGAATATGGATATAATGCCAACACTTATGGATTTGGTAGGGATTCCCGTCCCTGATGGTATTGATGCTATTTCTTTGAAACAGACTCTGCTCGGAAATCCTGATAGAAATAAACGGAAAAGTCTGCTTCTTGAATTCCACGGACTTCGATTTCTCTATTCCCAGAGAGCCGTAATTTCAGAAGATAACTGGAAATATATTTTCACACCGGGAGATAAGGATGAGGTTTACAATCTCAATGAAGACCCCGGGGAGATGAATAATTTAATAGATGATACTGCCTGCTCTGAAAAAAAAGTAATACTTCAAACAGAAATTAGAATGGCAACTGCCCGATTCAATGATCCATTGAGAGATTGCGTCAGTAAATTCTTTGGTATCTGGAACACCGGTTCCGGGCAGATAGATGCGACCAGTTTTTTTGAAAAGTAATTTATGAAATTCCCCAAATCATATATTTTAAATAAAAAAGCCAGCTTTTTCTACAAATTGATACTTTCTGTAATCATAGTAGCAGTTCTACCTTTATCTCTCGGGACTGTTTTGTATTACAGATTCTCTACTCAATCTCTAGAAAAAAAAATACATTCGATTAATGACGCATCGCTGGAACAGATGTCCAATTCCCTCGATATAGCTTTGAGCAATGTGCTCGATGTTTCAAAACTATTACTGGTTGATCCCGTATTCAAGTCCTATTCGGTTTTTCCGCAAAAAGATTATTACTCTTCATATAAAGAACGGGCATCTTCTTATACAGACGACGAGAGGAAGAACCTGTTGTCCTATCTGGATCTGAGAAACAGGATAAGTGAAAAGATAGAGCTAATCCCTCTTCTGAATGAATTTATTGATTCTGTTTTTTATTATAATTCAGAGGAAAAAACAGTTTTTAAATCAGGCGAATTGCCTCAGGTCATTACTGACTACAGAGAAATACAATGGTATAACGATGTACTGAATGATTCTAAAAGCTTTCCATATATAATGAATACGAGAATGGTGCGGGACCATCGCCATGGAAATAAACATATTCTCACTATCGTGTATAAAAATATTCTTGATGATCTTCCCTTTCTACTGAATATCGATGTAGAGAAATTGTATAAAAAAATAGTGGATGATAGTAAGTCTAAAGAGAAATCCAATTATTTTGTTTTGTCTGGTGATGATAAATTAATCCTGTTTGATACGGGGAATGAGCAAGATATTCTGGATCTTGTTGATTTGATTCCCACTAGTGAAAATACCATCGAGCTGAATGAGGATAAATACTATCTCAATCGAGTGGAGCTGGGACGAATGAACTGGAGTTTTTACAGTTTTATCAATATTGATTTGTATAAGGGTGAACTGAACCTGCTCAGGTTGCTGGTCTGCATTCTTGCCATTTCAATTCTGTCACTGATTTTCACGCTGGGTTATTTTTATTCCAGATATCTATACAGGCCTGTGGCCAATTTGGTTAAAACGATTAATAGTTCTGCTGATTTATCAGATATGAATGAACAGGGAGATCTTTTCTATATAAGAAGCTATGTAGAGTCAGCCATAAAAAAGAATAACACTTTGAAGAAGCAATTATCCGATGCTATGCCATCGTATAAAAAAGACTTCTTGTACGACTTACTCAAACCGAATGACTATAAGATAAAAGAAATAAGGGAGAGGGTCGAATTTCTGAATATCAATCTTGAACTGGAAGATGTGCTTCCACTGGTCATACTGATCGATGACAATACTTTTCAACAATTGACATTCAAAGAGCAGCTTGTGTTCAGAGTTTCTCTCACAAAACTAGTTGAAGAAAATCTTCAGAGTAAGTTTGTCGGTGAGATGATTGAAATGGAATCACATAAATTTGTCTGCATCATAAACTCTGGAAATCAACAATACGAAATGGTGTATGAATTAGCCGAGTCCTTAATTGAAAATATTGCCGATATACTGAAATGTGATTCAACTGTGGCAATCGGTTCTTACGGCAGAAGCATTTATGATCTTTCAAAATCATATAATGAAGCGGAAGAACTCCTCAATTATCAACTGCTCTTTGGAAAAGGAGTGGTCATCGATAGAAATTCAATTGATTTATCTAATGATAGGCCTGAAAATACAGATCTCACAGAATCTATTCAGCTCTTGATTACAAGTATTAAAACCGGAAAATTTAAAGACGCAGGGAAGAGGATGTCTAATCTTCTCAATGAACTGTATTTACCGGGAAACAAATTTTCAGATTTAAAAATACAACAAACCGGTATAGATATTTTAAATAAAATTCTCGCAGCACTTGATGATATCGAATTAGACCAGTTCATTTTGTTTTCTGATAGTAAAACGCTGTACATTCAAATGCATCATTTAGGAGGAAAGGACGAAGTTGAGTCTTTTTTCCAAAATATGCTTAAAACGATAGAGGATAATTCCATTTCCCATTCTAAAAAACGAAAGAACAAGAATATCGAATTGATATATGAAATCCTGGAAAACGATTATGGCGAAAACATGAATTTAAATTATCTGGCGGATATGCTGAAATTAAATCCATCTTATATCAGCCGGTCCTTCAAAGAAACAACAGGAATCTCATTTATTGATTATCTGACTGATCTGCGAATCGAGAAGTCAAAAATACTATTGAAAAATGGTGATCTGAATGTCCAGGACATATGTCTTAAAGTCGGATATTGGAATACAAATTATTTTATCAAAGTCTTCAAGAAGAAAACTGGAAAAACACCTGGAGAATTCAGGCGTGATTTCAATCCAGACTTGAAACAGAGCCACTCTGTATAGAAATATTTTGTACTAATAGAACAATTTTTACATTGGATTTTTACATATCAAAATTGTCAGAATTACATCATATCCTTATGAAAAAAGCAGGGATAATCTGAAATCATCTTATAGGAGGAATTAAATGATCAAAAAAATGATTATTGCTTTGCTGCTTGTAACTCTTACAGTTACTTCAGGATTCGCGTCAGGTCAGGATGATAAATCATCCAAAGATGAACCGACAAAACTGGTAGTATATGGAAATGGCGGTTTTATGCGTGCCAGACTGCGTTCTATATCCACAACTGATGAAATGAAACAACTTATGCATGACTGGATTCTCGATAATACGGGATACAGTGTAGAAGTTCTGGCTCCGGGAACGACTTCTGAGCAGGATGCACAGAAGATTAACCTTCTTCTGGCTTCTGGAAGTCAGCTTGACGGATTCTGGGGTGATTGGCCGGATTATTATGCTCAGGGAGCTATTCAGCCTCTAACAGAGCATTTTGAAACAGTCGGACCGAATATTCTAAAAGCATGGCCTAAGTCTTCTGTTGATGCGTTAACTCATGATGGTGAAATATGGGGTATCCCAAGAGTTACACCTATGATGTCTTCTCCAACATTTTTCAGAACTGACTGGCTGGAAGAGCTGGGGATGGAAATGCCTGAAACAATAGATGAAATGACTGACTATTTTGCAGCAGTTCAAGCGGCGAAACCGGCAGGAGATAGAACGATTCCTCTATTGTTAAATCCAAAAGGTGTTCATGGTGCTGTTCCCATGTATGATGGTTTACTGGGAGCATTTACCGAGTTTGGATATTCTAAATGGCTCGATAGTGATGGAAAGTTAAAACATTATATTCTGCAACCCGGTGTTGAAGATTTTGTAATGCAGCTCAATGACTGGTTTGAAGCCGGATACATCTATCCTGAGTTTGCATCTCTCGATCAGAATAAAATAAGAGATCTGATCTCTTCTGCAGTTGTGGGAGCAACAATTTCAACTTCTACGGATACGACAGCTACAGATGCAGAACAGAGAAAAATCGATCCCGATTGTGACTTCGGGTTAAATCCGGCAGGAATCAGAGGTCCTAAGGGACTGGCGGAAACGGCAACTCCTTCAGGTTATCAGGCTCAGCTAGTACCTGCTGCGTCACAGCATCCAGAGGGAATTGTGGCAATTCAGGATTTTCTCTATCAGGATCCTGCAAACTTCCTCGAGTCATTATACGGACCGGGAAACTGGGAGTGGGATGATTCAAAAGGTGGAGAAACCGAAGTGGCATTCACTGGTGAGTATAAAGATTATGCCGGAGATTTCGGTTGGTCAGTTTCTTTAGCTGCATGGGTAGGGATCGGAAAAATTAATGACCGAGAAGATAAGAATTATAAACAGCATTATTACTTCGGAATAAGCGGGATTGGAAGAACTCCTCCCGATGTTACAAATACGGATAGAGGAAAACTGCCTGTAGACGCCTATGTTTTATATGATCAGAATGTTCTGGAAGAAGAAGTTCCGGGACTGGCTGACCTTGAGAGAATGATTGATGAAGAAGTATTTCAATTCATCATGGGTGCAAGAGATATTTCCGAATGGGATAATTTCGTTAACGAACTTTACTCAGCTGGAATGGATGACTGGATTGAATCACATACAAAAATGTATATGGATCAAAGAGGTTAATTATATAAGGGATCTGTTCTCCTGTTTGAGGGCAGATCTCTATAAAATCAATTTGGAGTTTTTGGAAGTTATTTAATTTCTTCCATTTTAATATTATGAATAAGATAAACAATAAATCACTTTGGAAGAAAATTGCCAACTACAAGTTATTGTACGCTTTGATTCTACCGGGATTGGCTTACATCATCATATTTAGATATATCCCCCTTATCGGAACATTGGTCGCATTTAAAAAAGTACCAACATTTGCGACGATCGAACAGATCATTGATGCGAAGTGGGTCGGATTATATCAGTTCAGGAAATTTGTTTCATCACATTATTTCTGGAATATTCTCGGCAATACATTCGCTTTGGCCGGTCTTAGAATGGTTTTTGAATTCGGGGCGCCTATCATACTGGCTTTACTGATGAATGAAATCAGAAGAGTGGCATTTAAAAGAATTGTTCAGACGATATCTTATATGCCCTATTTTATTTCCACAGTAGTTCTGGCTGGTTTAGTATTTAACTTATTATCGACACAGTCGGGAATTATCCCGGATATCGTTACAAAGTTAGGTGGAAAATCAATTTATTACTTAGCTGATGTCCGGTATTTCAGAACCGTATTGTTATCGGCTATCATTTGGAAAAATATCGGCTGGGGAACCATCATCTACCTTGCAGCACTATCGGGTATTGATCAGCAGTTATATGAAGCTGCCAGAATTGACGGTGCAAATAGATGGATACAAACATTGAAAATCTCTTTGCCTTCCATATCTTTCGCCGTAATTATTATGTTTCTTTTGAGAATCAGCGTTGTCTTAAATCAGGGATTTGAAGAAACATTAATGCTTTACTCACCTGCTGTATATCAGGTATCAGACATTATCGACACTTATGTATACAGAGTCGGACTCCTGCAGAACCAGGCATCATTTGGTGCTGCCGTCGGTTTATTCAAATCTCTTTTGGCTTTAACTCTGGTTTTAGTTTCAAATTATGTTGCAAAGAAATTTTCAGACCATAGTCTGTACGGTTGATAGGAGTATCGAAATTCATGAATAATTTAGCAATGACGCGAGGTGAAAAGGTATTCAGCGTATTCAACTATGTTTTTATGCTTCTGATAATCGTTATTTTCCTTTTCCCTTTTTTATCTGTGGTAATGACTTCTTTCGTTTCTACAGAAGAGTATCTGACCAGAACAGGTCTCATACTTATACCGGAAAAATTTGATTTTTCCGCTTATCAAATGATATTTAAAAACAAAATGATATATTCTGCTTACGGAATAACTTTTTTCAGAACAATTGTAGGGACTTTCTTCCAGATAGCCATAACAACAGCAATGGCTTACGGGCTGTCGAAAGATGATTTACCGGGACGTAAACCAATTCAGGTACTGCTGATGTTATGTCTGGTATTTCCTGTTCAGATCATCCCTCAGTTTCTGTTGATTAAAAATCTCGGTCTGATCAACTCCCTCTGGGCTATGATTTTTCCATGGATGATGAATATACAGTATGTCTTTTTAATGATTGCCTTCTTCAAACAGGTTCCGGCCAGTCTCGAAGAGGCGGCAATAATTGACGGCTGTTCTCATGTCTCAATCTTTTTCAGGATTATTCTGCCATTATGTCTGCCCTCTGTTGCTACAATAGCCTTATTCTATGCGGTATGGCACTGGAATTCCTGGTTTGATGCGCAGATGTTTATCAATGACATTAAACTGTACCCCATGCAGAATCTGCTGAAGAGAATATTGGAAGTCCCTCAGTTAGGTGATATCGGTGGAGGACTGGAAGATGAACCACTTCCTTCGGAATCGATAAAAGGGGCAGTCATAATTATTACGTCTCTTCCAATCTTATGCGTCTATCCATTCGTTCAGAAATATTTTGTCACCGGATTTATGATGGGCTCAGTAAAGGGCTGATTTATATAGTCTCCTTTGTTCTTCCCCCTTTGATTCATTTCAAAGGGGTTTTATATTCAATTAATTCTCTTGTTATATGAGAAAATCAGTGATAATCTAAATATAATCTAAAAATTTAGATTATTGCTGAATAAGATAAAATAAGGAGAATTAATCATGACTGGAAAAGAGCGGATTACTAATATTCTGCAAAGAAAACCGGTTGATCGAATCGGGATTTACGAGCATTACTGGGAAGATACCCTGGCCGGTTGGAGCGGGAAGGGACACCTGAAAGAAGATCAGGATCTCAATGATCATTTCGGCCATGATATGCAGCGGAATTACTTCTACTTCAACATGACTGCCGATCTGGATTTTGTGCCTGAGATCCTGGAGGAAACGGAAGAGACAATATTGACCCGTGATGGAAACGGAGCTTTACTGCGAAGACACAAGCTTCACGATACGACACCGGAACATGTGGATTTTCTGGTAAAGGATCGTGCAGCCTGGGAAGAGTATATTAAACCATTGTTGATGCCCGAGCCCCGACGAATCAATTTCGAAGAATACCGTCGTCAGAAACTGGCAGCCGCAGCCGCAGGACGTTTTTTCTGCTGGAGCGGACCCAATGTATTTGAACTGATGCATCCTGTCGCAGGCCATGAATATATGCTCATGGGCATGGCTCTCGATCCCGACTGGATCAGAGATATGGTGAAAACCTATTCCGAGCTGACAATCAATCTTATGGAGATCCTCTTCGAACAGGAGGGGTATCCCGACGGTATCTGGTTTTATGAAGACATGGGGTATAAGGAACATCCTTTTATGTCTTTGAATATGTACCTGGAACTGATTCAACCGGGTCATTTCAGAACCATAGGGTATGCTAAAAGCAAAGGACTGCCTGTTATTATGCATTCCTGTGGCTTTATAGAACCTTTACTTCCCGGTATGATTGAGGCGGGTATCGACTGTCTTCAGGTCCTGGAGGTCAAAGCGGGTATGGATCCCCTGCGTGTGCATCGGGATTATGGTCATTGCCTCTCTCTTATGGGTGGGATAGATGTCAGGGTATTATATTCGAATAACAAGGAACTTATTGATCGCGAGCTGGAGTCCAAGATTCCGATTATGAAGAAAGGATTTGGATTTGTTCTTCATTCAGATCATTCCATACCAAACAATGTGGAATACGACACATATGGTTATTTTTTGGAACGGGGAATAGAACTGGGCTCCTATTAAGTGGAATGATGTGATATTATCCATTTCATGTATTCAAGAAAGGTTACCCTGAAGGACATTGCAAAAGCAGCCGGAGTTTCAGCTACGACAGTATCTGTCATCCTCAATGGACGTGATGATGTGGGCATTGCAGATGAAACCCGGCAGCGGATTCTCGATTTAGCCGGGCAGATGGGATATGAAGTTCGCGCTTCCCGAAGTGGAGCTGAACCGGCGGTAATTTACTTCATTACTGAAAAATCCTCTGATTTCAATATCTCAACTTCCTTTTTTAATCGTGTTGCCGAGTTTCTGCGGCGGATTGCCGATGAAAATAATATTGGATTGATTGAAATTGAACTCAACTCTCATAATCAGCTGGTCCAGTACAAGTCTCTGCTGGCAATGAAACCTCTTGCTTTTATCAGCTGCAGCCTGGATTTTCAGATATTTCATGAAAAACAGAAGAATAAGATCCCTCTGTTTCACCTACAGGGAGAGCGGGAAGGAAATTACAATAAATCAATCGGTTATCAGGTTGATGATTTTGCAGTGGGGAAACTGGCTGCAGAGCACTTGCTGGAATGTGGATTCCGTAAGACAGCCATTGTATTTCCCGAGATGCAGAATCGAAGTATAAGGGAACGGTATGAAGGTTTTACTTCAATCTTTGAACAGAATTCCGCCTTCTATTCCAGAATTCCTATGTCCTTAAACAGTCATGAGCAGATTGAAGATTTTTTTCTTTCTTTCGAATACAGTCCCTTTGATTCGTTTTATTTTTTTTCCGATGCCATGGCTTTGCCTGCCATGCGAAGTCTGTTGAAAAGGAAAGTCGATATTCCCGGGAAAGTGGCATTGATCGGAACGGATAATCTCTATTGGGGGCGTTATGCCTATCCTTCACTGACTACAATGGAGCTTCATGAAAAGATCTTTGCCGATAAAATCTTTAATGACATTCAGACTATCGGCCGTACCGGGCGTATTCTACCGGCTGATTCTATTATTCCTGTAGAGTTGATAGTTCGGGAATCGACTGTGGGCACGGATTAGAGAAATCCTAATAAGCATAATCAGCAATGTCGGCAAGAATGGCAGTGTTCTTTTTTTTTCTGAAATCAATTCTTTTTTATACTATTATCTATTTAATAGGGAGATCCATTTATGTTTGAACAGGTAATTGTAAAAAGACCGGCAAAATCTCTGGTTCACGGAATAACTTCAAATCCGGAATTAGGAGCCCCGAATTACGAAAAAGCACTAAAACAACATGACAATTATATCAAGGCTCTAGAAAAATGCGGTGTCAGCGTGCATATTCTGGAAGCCGATGAAGAATTTCCCGACTCCTGCTTTGTCGAAGATGTAGCGGTCTGTACAAAACATTTTGTTATGATTACATCCCCAGGAGCTGAAACCAGAAAGGGTGAAGAAGAGAGTATGATCAGTGAACTCAAAAAATTCTATACCGGGATCGAGTACATTCAGAAACCAGGAACTCTGGAGGGTGGCGATGTAATGATGGTGAACGATCATTTTTTTATCGGCCTCAGTGAAAGAACAAACAAAGAGGGGGCCAGGCAGCTGATCTGCGCATTGGAATCTCATGGTTTATCCGGTTCCGTTGTTGAATTAAATGGAATGCTTCATCTTAAAACAGGCCTGGCTTATCTGGAGAATAATACACTTCTGATTTCCGGAGAGTTTTTATCTAATAGGGATTTTGACAAATTTGAGAAAATCATTATTGATGAAGATGAAGGATATGCGGCAAATTGTATCCGGATTAATGACTTTGTGATTATGCCCGAGGGTTATCCTAAAGCAAAGAAAAAAATAGCAGAATCCGGTTTTTCTATTATCGAAGTCGATACTTCTGAATATAAGAAAATCGATGGTGGTTTGAGCTGTTTGTCTTTAAGATTCTAATTCCCTTTTTTTTGAACCTCCAATGACTTAAAATAGAATCAAAGGGAGTCAATATGAAAAAATATATAGTCATTTCTGTAGTTATTTTCGCATTGAGCGGCTGTGCTTCATTAAGCGGTCTTATTTCGGATATCACAGTTCCCCGATCGGGTACAGAGAAAACAGAAGACTCGGGACAGGAACAAACTGTAGATGACCGGAATGATGAAAAGCCGGTTACTGAGAAAGATACCGGTATGGATATGAGTGCGTTTCTTGCACCGGATCTTCAATTTTCCATGTTCTACGGTTCTTATTTCTTCCTGGGGGGATACGGATTCGGTGATGATAATTTCCGTGATGGAGAGGGGATTAAATGGAGCATTTCCACTAATACCGATGATAGCGAGATAATAGTGACAAGGGCACGTCTGAAGACCCTTGGAAATGGAAATTCCTGGTGGTTTTTCAGCACGGAAATGGATGGACAGGAGTATTTTTATGAACTGCTTCTTGAAAATGATTCTGACCTTGTCAAAGTCAGATATTTAAATGGGAATACCGGTGCCTTTGAGGAGTTTGTACCCGAAGGATCAGGTGACAGCGATTCAGATGCAATGGAAACTCTCGATTCCGATGTTTACAACCAGTACAAAGTGGGAAATGAGTCCATTAAAACCAGAGCGGGATCTTTTAAAGCTGAACATATAGTAATAGATATAGAAGAGTCGCAGTTCAAATATGAATATTGGATTGCCGATAGAGCACCCGGACATATTGTGAAGTACAGGTATGAAAATTCTGCTGATAATCAGTTTATGACAGGTGAGGTCATCGATATTCGCGGTGGTTATAGAACCCGACTGGATTCTTATTGAAATGCAATATCAAAGCAGATTTCCCGTTAAAGAAGGAAATCTGTTTTGAAAAGAATATAAGAGTGTGGTATAACTTCTACATTGTACAAGGAGAGACCGTGCCTCACGACGTCGGCAGACAGAAAGTCAGCAGCAGAAAGATAATTGAGCAGCATGCTGAAGATTTATTCATCAGCAAAGGTGTAGAGAACACCACTGTAAATGAGATTGTTAAAGTAGCCGGAATTGCAAAAGGGACTTTTTATCTCTATTTTAAAAACAAAAATGAACTTATTGACTCTATAATCAGTGCTTATACAAGCGACTTTCTCAAAACTGTACTGGAGTCTTATGAAAGGGAACTGAAAATTAAAACTCTTTCACAGGAAATTTTGAAATATTTCAGTAAAAATCCTTTTTATCTGGTAGAACTCCGGAGAAACCTTACAAGTGCCGAACTATATGAATCTACAAAACGGACAATCGGGGCTTTTATGGATTTTGTCATGAAATACAATAATAAACTCGATGAATATGTTATTCATGACTGGTACTCTTATACGGCAATAATTCTGGGTATGATACTCGATGTGTCTTTTAGAACATTGATTACAGATAATAACAAAGAGAGTGGAAGTGTATTTCTCGGTGATATTCTAAAAAGATTTTTCAGCTGTACAGATTAGTTTCTTTTTTTCTTGCCAAATATGACCGATGGTCATATACTGGGTGATGTCAGATAAATGACCACTGGTCATAAATAGGAGAATGAATATGGAACCCAATTGGGATATACCTGATGAATTACTGAATAATGCATCAGAGTTTAACAATCAATTTTACGGCAGATTTAATCTCAAAAAGGGAGATAATCCTGTTGTAATGAACAACGGCATAAAGAAAGATTATCTATTTCCGACATTTTATGGAGATGTCACCTGCGCTATGGCTGTGTTTTTCTGTTCTTATGAAAAAGCGGAAAAGCTGGTACAGGAAAAATTGGGTTCGAAAATTAAACCTGTAAAAATGGGTAAGGGCCGCTCTTTAGTCGCATTTTCCAATTATGAATATAAAAAAGTTCTTGGAGTCAGGCCTTATAATGAAATTGCCGTTGCAATTCCCCTTATGGTAAATCCCGGAATCTATAATCCCCCTGTTCTCCCCATGGTTTTGAGCAGCTTTAAGCGTTTTGGCTATTATATTGCCGCAATGCCGGTTACATCTGATGAAAACACTCAGCGCGGACATAAAATCTGGGGGCTGCCCAAAGTGACACAGGCCATAGATGTATACCATAAGGACAGTAACTGCTTTACAGAAGCTAAAGAGAAAGACGGGACGACATATCTGAAAATCAGAGTTCCTGAAATCGGGAATACTACAGCATTTGATGTATCATCATATCTTTATTCTCTTCATGAAGAGCAGCTTAAGAGGAGCATGACGAATTTTAAAGGGAAATTTCATGTAAACAAACATATGAATCTCCTTTTTAAAAAAGGAGTTCAACCGGAAACTCCCTACATTGAAATAGGAGATTCCGAGTCGGGACAATTTTATAAAAATCTGGAAATCGAAGCACATCCGTTCCAGCTGCGTTATGCTGAAAATCTTTCATCGTGTTTCGATTTACCTGAAAAATCGGTACCCTCCTGGGTTCCTGTTGAGAAAAGATAAGGAGTTAGTCGTGGATAAAGATACTAAAATTGTTTTTTTCGGAGCCGGAGCAATCGGAGCATCGGTCGGTGCCTGGCTGGTTCCCCATCATTCAAATACATGGTTTGTCGATCAGGGAGCCGTTAAAGAAGCCATGAAATCTGAAGGAATAACTGTTTATCAGGGAGACGCGAAAGAGAGTACAATGATTAGTCACCCCGTTAATGTTGTTGAAGATCTCAGTGAATTGAAAGATGCGGATATCATATTTCTCGGAGTAAAAAATTATTCTCTCGAGTCGGTAGCAAAAATGATCAATGAAATTACCGGCGACGGTCCGCTTATTATTTCTATGGCCAACGGTGCTGAAAATCAGAAAATACTTCCCAGATACTTCAGCCGGGTAGTGTATGCTGTGATCAGTTATAACGCATGGATGGATAAACCTGTTGTTGTCGGGTATCAGAAGAAGGGGCCGGTTATATTGGGAACTCCCGATAACAGTTTGATTCATGAGATGAATGGTCTGGCTGACCTTCTGGGAAAAGGTGTTGAAACTGTAGTAACACAGCACCTGGAAGATGCGGTTCACTGTAAAATTGTCGTTAATCTGACGAATTCACTGACAACACTGATAGGCCATGGATTTAAAGAAGTCAGCGATGTGGATACCTTTCAGAAATTACTGACGAATACTCTCTACGAAGGGGTACAGGTTATCAGCAAAGAGGGATACAGAGAATGTCAACTCGGGGGTATGCCGACGTGGGGCAAGATGAAAGCGGGAGCCAGGCTTCCCATGTTTCTTACTCGCGGGATGTTCAGAAGCAATGTTTCTAAAATGGTCATGTCCAGCATGAGTCAGGATATTATTCAGAGGGGTGGTTTGGAGTCTGAACTGGGCACTATTAATGGGTATATCATTGAAATGGCCGATAAAAATAATCTTGATGTACCCTATAACCGTGCAATTTACAAACTCTGTCAGGAGAAATTCGGTGAAGCGGAATTTCAGCCTCTTGATGTAAAAGATGTCTGGACGAGGGTTCAGGAGTTATCGTAGATAATAAGGATTGTCTGTAAGCTTAAGTTCAGCTACCTGGTCCATGACCGTTCCGATTGTGGAGTCTTTCCGATATGTAAATTACCCGGCCGTTGTCAGAGAGAATGCAATCAATTCCTGAGCTATCATATAGGTCTGCATGACAAGAATGCTGTTCTTTTTTATGCGGTCGGTAAATTGTTTGATCCCCGGGAGGGAAATGAGAAACACCGTTGTTTTATCTTTTCCTTTTGAACACAGGAAATTTCTATTGCATAAACTGCAGCAAAGGCCACTACGGTGATTGTATTTATCATCAGTTGTAGAGATCTCTGTAGGGAAGGCCGGTAACAAGTTCACAGATTTTTCTTGTCTCTTCCGATACATCTCTCTTCAATCCGCCATCATCAAGTCTTTTGAGCTCATCCACTACTATGTTGTGGTTATAGGGAGACAATTTGAAGCGCGAGGCTACAATTATGCCTGCAATACTCATTATCAGAGGAAACAAAATAAAATAGAATCGCAGTTTTTCTACCGTTTCACTTTTTTGACTCAATTTTCTCTGATCACCGATCCCCGAATAGAGAAATCCGATATCATCGAGAACTTCACGCAGTTTGTAAACAGCATCAGGAGATAGTTGACCATCTGTTTCTCTGGTTTTGTTATATATATAAGAATCACCACTTTTCTCAAATACTCTGAAAAGATAGAGAGCTTTCCGCATCTGATATGAGTCTGAGGTATCGAAAGAGGGTAGAATTATATCTTCAAATACCTTAGCGGGAAGAGAGTCTATAGATCCTTTTGTCTCCATCATTTCTTTATAGTGATCCGACTGTTCACCGGGCAGAGATTTTAAAATTATAACATCTTTTTTCTGAGAGAAATTGTTCAGGTGATAGTTTCCGTCTTTTTCAAGGCTGTAGGCATCTGTAACCCCTATTGTGTAGAGTTCCACGTCATAGTTCTTTTCATCGGATTTTTCCGGGATCAGAGCCAATGCCTCGTTAAATTGAGAGACTGTAAGCACTGTCGGAACGGGATTTTTATAGTTGATGGCTCCCAGGAGAAATCCCAATCCCTGGAGAATAACAATTCCCAGAAAGAGTTTCCTTGTCAGAGTCATTACGGCAGAGTAAGTACCGGCCCGGTCTTTGCCCGACATGAGTTTATCAACATCAACGACAAAAGGGAGCAGCTGATGAGGAATCAGGCTGGCGGCGGATAGTCCCGCACCGAGAACAATAACGTTGAGGACAAGCATAACTATGGATGGCCGGGAAGGTTGAAACGCAAAACCTATCATCGCCGCCGCAAAAAGGGAGAGACCTATAATATAGGATCGGGCATGTCCTTTATCCGTTGCAATTTTAACATAAGCGGGAAGCATAAGCATCATGGTGATTAGCAGCGATCCCTGGGCAATGACAAAATAGGCTCCCATTCTCAGGTAGTCGATAAAGTAAAACATGATCCATGCCATAAAAACGTCCATAGTACCATAGGCACAGACATACATGGCTACGTGGATTCTGCAGCTTCTGCTTTTAAATAGAGATAAAAAGTTTTTGATAAAATTGGTATTAGTCTTTTGTCTCTCCTGTTGAGGTACTTCCCATGTTCCCAGATAAAGAGTGATCCAGGGAAGAGCGAAAATGAGGCCGAAGATTATTCCCATTAAAAAATATCCCGTTCTATTGCCGTCATAGAAATCTATAATCGGCTTGACGGCAACACCTGCCAGCAAAGTTGATAGGAAAGAAAAGAAAATGCGGGAGCCATTGAGATCATTTCTCTCTTTTCTGTCGTAAGTCATTTCCGCACTGAGCGCCGCATAGGGGATATAGGACATTGTCGCTACAGTAAAGAAAAGCATATAGGTAAAGAGGTAGAAGAAAAACTTTCCCATTTGACTTGCTATGCCTGTAGGAAACCAGATCAGCATAAAGGTTACAGCAATGGGCAGAACAGAAATAAGAAACCATATTCTTCTCTTCCCGAATCTGTTTTCTCTGGTGTTATCGGAAATATAACCCATAAGGGGATCGGATAGGGCGTCCCATATTTTTCCGATTGCAGGAATCAAACCTGCCAGCACAGGGTGCATCCCGACAACATTTACCAGATAAAACATCGAGAAAGTGGTAACGATAAAAAAGGCTCCTCCTCCGTATAGGTCTCCTGCGCCATAGGCCAGATAATTTCCAATACGTATTTTTCTCGGGAGGGCTTTAGTCATGTTTATATTTTCCCTTGGATAATTTATAGCATTGTAACCTGTAATACTCACTTATTAAAATAACAATTTATTTTTAAACACATAAGGGTGCAAGGTTAAGCATTCAGTTTTTTTGTCGGCTCAGGGATATCAATACTGGAAAAAAAATCAATAAGCTGTAAAAAGTTCAACTCTTCTGAATATATCTTTACAGAACAATTATACCTGCTATTTTAATAGAAAAATATTGCAGAGGGGGCCAAACCTTGAATAGGAAATGGACATTATTTATTATTAATCATTCTCATACAGACGTAGGATATACAGAACGGCAGGAAAAAATCGAGCGTTACCATTTTGATTTTATCAAACAGGTTCTGGCTATTGCAGATCCTGATTACAAATGGAATATCGAAACTTTCTGGGCTATTGATACATTTAATAAAACGGCGACAGATGAAGAGAAGACGCAATTGGGAAGAGCAATAAGAGAGGGGAAAATCGGGCTGAGTGCCAATTACCTGAATCTTTCAGATCTTTCCGATTATGATTTATATAAATCTTATGTTGATAAGGCTGTAGAATACGGTAGGAAGTCGGGAATAGAGTTGAAATCTGCAATGATGGCCGATGTAAATGGTTTTTCAAGTGATTATGGCCAGGCTTTGACTGCCGGCGGGATAGAGAATTTCCTTTCCTGTCTGCATCCTCACCATGGAATGTATCCGGCATATAAAAAACCTCTGCCTGTCTGGTGGGAACTGCCCGATGAAAGCAGACTGCTCACATGGCATGGAGAACACTATCAGATTGGTAATGATCTCGGTTTTTCTCCCGATGCACAGATGTCATACAGCATAAAAGACGAATGGCAGAACGGAGACGGAACCCTTAACTCCGATGAATTAAATATTGCCTTTAACAGGATTACCGCTTACCTGGAAAATCTCGAGAAGGATAATTTTCCGGTAAGTGTTCTTCCCGTTCCCGTTTCGGGATTGATTACGGATAACTCATGCCCTTCGGAAGCGATCGCTTCGAGGATAAGAGAATTACAACCTCTGCTCGGTGAAAATGTTGAGATTAAAATGTCTACTCTAGATGAGTTTTTTGAGGCACTGAGGGAGGAGAATCTCGATGAAATCATTACTTTAAAAGGGGAGTGGCCCGACTGGTGGACCGATGGAGCCGGGTCTACACCGGGCGAAACTCAGCTTTTCAGAAATACCATGAGAAAGCTGGAAATCATCAGAGAACTCGACAGAGACGGTGAGTATACCGATCGTGATATTCTCGATAGTGCAAAGTACAACCAGATGCTCTACACGGAACATACATGGGGACTATCCGAGTCTATACGTCAGCCCGGTTTATTTGAATGTTCTGAGCTGCTCATGAGGAAACGGGCCTATGCGGCAAACGGCGCGAGAGATGCGGGAATCATTCTCGATAATATTCTGCAGAAAAAATATGGCGATACGATGCTGAAACCGGGGCGAAAGCTCAAATACAAAATTATAAATCCAAATCCTTTTCCCGTTGTGGAAATAGCCCATCTGACGATTAAATACTGGGAGATGGTGCCGCTGAAAAACGGGTTTTCCCTGGTTGACGGCGATGGAAAAACATATAAGGCCAGTGAGGTAAACGGGCCACTGCACTTTTGTGACGGCATAACGGCCCTTATCGATATGGAACCCTATGAGGTCAAAGAAATCCGGATAATTCCGGAAGATCACCAGATGGAATCAGCACAGATAATGACACGATCAGGTATAGATCTCGTTGAGGATCTGGCCTCTCATCCTGATTATCACGATAATTGTTTTTATCTTGAAAATGATAGTTTGACAACAGACTCTCTTAAAATACAATGGACTGTTGACGGAGGGATACACTCCATGGTTGATCTTTCATCGGGAAAAGAGCTTGTAGATCAGAGTTCTGAATATGGTGCTTTCCAGCTGATATATGACACGACGCCTATGCCCTCTCTGAAAGATAACGAGATAGTCCGGCGTAGTATGGGAAGAAACAGAAGGGGAGCTGATTTTCAGAGAAGCCCTGCAAAAATCAGATCTGTGACTCTCACTAGGGACAACGACCTATTTGAAAGTTATGCCTTCCATGTCGAAATTGAAGGATGCAGCAATAGTGTTGTTAATCTTATCTTTTATAAAAATACCCGAAGAATTGAGGTTCTGCTCGATTTTACAAAACACACCACGCTGGATCCGGAAAATCTATACCTGGCACTGCCCTTTAAAGCAGCTGATACAGGAGAACTCTGGCTGCAGAAAGATAAATCCTCTTTCAGGCCGTGGAAAGACCAGATTGATGGTTCTTTAACAGATTTTTATTCCATTAAAGAGGGATTTTCCCATAACAGTGAAAATTTCGGAATTGCCGTAGCCACTCCCGATACACATCTACTGCAGATCGGTTCAATTGACTGCGAACAGAGGCTGCTCCAGGGGAATCCCCAATTGGAGAATAAATCTCAGAATTCTCTGTCGTGGATAATGAATAATTACTGGGAAACCAATTTTAACGGGAACCTCGGTGGTTTTTACAATTTCAGGTATTCCGTCAGCTGGGGTGAAGAGCTGGCTGAGGTTAACGAGTGCAGAAATTACTGCGGAGCGGCGAACAGGGGATTACTTGTGACCCGATGTGATTAAACAGAAATAGAATCGAATAAAGAACCCGCCCTTATATATTACAGGGCGGGTTCTTTATTCTTACAGGTTCACCAGTTAGAGTATGATTCCGCTTTTTCTACTTTCCCTCATTGTATTTATTGACAATATCTCCAACGATGCGAACCCGCTCAATGTTCCCTGTCGATGAAATCTCATCAGAAATCCCCAGTACCAGCTTTGGAGCAAATAACTCAATGATTTTCTCCGTGCATTCAATAAGAACTTCTACAGGATATATATCATCAAAATAAACTGCCGGAATTCCATCGAGAAGGAACATCTCATCACCGAGAGCTTCTTTTACTTCCTCGAGAGTAACATCGCCCTGAGGCAGAGGTGTAATCGCCTCTATCCCATCAAGCCCCGTTTCTTTTGCAAACTGGAGCAATGGTTTACAATCACCATCCCAATGAGAATAGACGAACTTTCCGGCGCTGTGAAGTCTCTTACTTCTGTGCTGACATTCGTGCAGGTGATATTTTTCAAAAAAAGCAGGAGACAGAATTCCCGAGTGTATATTTTCTCCGAAATTAATAATTTCGATAGGAGAAGCATTAATAATATCGATAAGTCGATCATGACTCTCATGAAGTGATTGAAAGTAGGCCTCACTTGTGTCCTCCCAGTCATAAAGGGCAAAGACACCATTCTCGACACCCATTTTCTCGATATACAGGCTTTGGATATTCATGCGGGGCATAAATATGCTCGGAGCTCCAAGATCACCGCAATCGTGCTGCAGCTTATCATAGCACTCCTGATTCCATCTCCATGTTGTATTTTCCTCCCGCCATGTAGCGACTTTCAGTTCCTCTTCTGATTCAACCTCCCATTTCAACTGTCTTATCGCCGGGCTGTTGGGTGTGCGGCGACAGATCTGAATCTGCTTTCCAGCAGGGGTTTCATTGCGTATCTCAAAATCGGTCTCATTGAGTTGTCTTTCGGTTTTCTCAACACGGGGATCTTCAATCCGTTCAAAACAGGAATTGAAATCATAAAGCCTGGCTGAACATTCAAGAGAACGGTGGATTTCGTGAATCGACATGTCTCTGTAGGGCTCCGGTAAGGGTTCCCGAGCAAATTTTTTATCGTCGTACCAGCAGCCTATACGGGGCTGCCAGATAATCTTTTCATTTGATTTATTCAGTACGACATTTCTATGGAGTTCTGCAAAATTAGTCATTGTTACTTCTTTCTTTACAAACTGTTATTTCTTATAAAATCGATCACTTCATCAACATGACAGAATGCCATCCCCGTTACTGTATCAGCAGCCCCGTAATAAAGAGCAATTCTCCCCGTATCACTGTCGGCAAGAGCGGCACAGGGGAATAGCACATTGGGAACATCTCCTGTACATTCGTACTGAGTCTGTGGTGACAACAGGTAAGGTCTTGTCCGGGAGATAACTTTCCATGGTTCATCGAGGTCGAGTAGAGCAGCTCCCATAGAGTAGACAAACCCATTACATGAAGTCAGAACTCCGTGGTAAAACATTAACCATCCTTCACTTGTTTCAATAGGTACGGGACCGGCACCAATTTTTGTACACTGCCAGGCACTCTCTTCAAATGGAGCAGGTTTCATAACGTGACGGTGTCTACCCCAGAATTCCATGTCCGGACTTTCCGAATAGAATATGTCTCCGAAAGGTGTGTGTCCCGAATCACTTGGACGGCTTACCATGGCATAGTTGCCATTAATTTTCCGGGGAAAAAGCACACCGTTACGGTTAAAAGGTAAAAAAGCATTTTCAACCTGAGTGAAAGTTTTGAAATCTTTCGTCCAGGCCAGTCCTATAGTCGGTCCGTTGTATCCGTTGCACCACGATACCCACCATTTCTCTCCTATTTTTACAACTCTCGGATCATATTGATAATCAGAATGATGCAGCATCCCCTCTGTGGGAAGAAGTTCCAATGGTTCGGGATTTATATTCCAGTTTATCCCGTCATCGCTGAATCCGGCATGGATCCGCATTCGCCGCGATGTGTCATCACAGCGGAAGACTCCGGCAAATCCCTCTTTGAAGGGTACGACGGCACTGTTAAAGATAGAATTGGAGTTCGGGAGCAGGTCTCTAGGAATAACGGGATTTTTAGAGTAACGCCATAGGGTCTCTTTTTTTCCCGCCGGCCGTTCCTGCCACGGAATATTGGGAAGCGGGTTCCCTATTATCTTGTATTTCATAAATGTGCCTCCTTCAGGCAAAATGTATTTTTAATGTTTTAACTTCGAAGCGGTGAAAATCCAGAACAATGGAATTATCCAGCGATTCTATTTCCTCAATCTCATCTTCAAGCATAGTGGTCAGTAATACTTTATTCACCGCCAATCCAAATGATATCTCAGACCTCTGGGCGGCTCCTTCAGCTTCGTATAGACGCAGTATTATAGCATCGTCCTCTTCCGATCTTTTTACGGTCTCGATAATTATACCCCTGACCGATGATCGGGCAAAAGAGAATTTCTCTGCATCGGGAATAGAAGAACCGGCAAAGAGGGGCTGATTCAGATCATAGGCCTCTTCACTGATTACAGTGGCGGAGAAACCATCAGTCAGGGGCAGGAGGGAGTAGGTAAACTCATGTTTTCCCAGATCGGCGATCTCATCGGGTGCTTCGGCAGCTTTTAAAAGCGTCAGTCGAATTGTGCTTCCCTGTACATCCCAGCCGTATTTGCAGTCATTCAGGACGGCAGCAGTCTGCTTTCCGTCGGAAGAGGACATCCATTTGTGGGCGCACACTTCGAATCTGGCCCGGTCTTCCGGTCTGTTTTCATGTGTCGGGCGTATTAAATGGCCAAATTGCACATCTCCGGCAGCCTGATCACTCTCAATGGCCAGAGGAAAAGATGTTTTTAACAGGGAGCGGCGCTCTTTCCAGTCAATAATTGTCTGAAAATCTATTCGCGGTGAATCTGCATAACAAATTAGGTCCTGAGTAATATTCGATTCTTCACCGAGGGAGTATTTAAATCTTATTCTGATTAAAACAGGACCGAGTGAAATGACTTCCCGGCTAATCAGTTTTGTTCCTCTTGCTTCCTTACATTTGTAATCGGCATCAATATCCCAGGCATCCCAGAAAATCGGTGTATCTTCAGCAAGAATAAATGTATTCAGTTCCCGGTTTTCCGCTGCAAAATCAAAATGATGATTGTGGTACTTCAGGGTTTTAATACCCCCTTCGGCAGAAAACTCCACGGTGAAATAAGGTGTAACCAACCTGTTCTCAACAAGACTGAATCGATTTTCAGGTTCCATTACTGTTTTTTCTATGGAGAAGGTGTTCCATCCCAGAGAGGGGACTGAAGCTGTTCCGAACCAGTTTTCTTCTCCGTTGAGGTTTGTATCGCGCTGGAGAACAGATGACTCTTTTTCAGTTGAAACCAGGGTGAGACAGGTATCGGACCCACTGATATTTTCAGGCAGTTGTGACAATCGGACTCCGCCTTTTCTGTTGAATCCCAAATGATTGTAAACTGTAATTTTATCAGGGGAGACACAAGATGCGAGGTCTTTCAGACCCCTCTGCTCGAGGATAGACAGTTCAGATTCCATCTCTTCATATTCCTGTTCAGCTTCTTCGAATACCTTGCGGATAGATGATCCGGGAATAATATCGTGAAACTGATTTGTCAGGAGTTTTTTCCAGATATCATTGAGCTCAACTCGGGGATACTCCGAACTTTGCCTACTTATAAGTGAAAGAAAAGCATAGAGCATCTCCACACGGGATAGCTGGAATTCCAGTTTCCTGTTGAATCTTTTGGTTTTCGCCTGACTGGTGTAAGTTCCCCGGTGCAGTTCCAGGTAGAGTTCTCCCTTCCAGTTCGGAAGTTCCGGTGAATTCCTGAAAATCTGTTTAAGACTGTCAGAGATTTTCTGCCATTTAACTCTCGGTGTCCCCTCAAGATCATTGAGCCTTTCTGCCATCTCCAGATCAGAACGATGGGTTCCTCCTCCGCCGTCACCTTCTCCTACAGACTTGATATAACTTTTCTGAATCTCTTTATGCTGAATACTGTTCCAGCTGTCTGTCAGATTCTTCGGTGTCACCGAACCGTTGTAACCGCCGTGGCAATCGGGAATGAACAGAGTCTTAACTCCTGTTCCGTCGATACCCTCCCATATGAATTTATCATAGGGGAATCGCGTTGTATCATTCCAGTTTATCTTGCTTGTCACAAAGTATTCAATTCCGCACCCTTTGAGGATTTGGGGCAGAGCAGCGGCATATCCGAAAACATCGGGAAGCCATAATGTATCTCCTGAATAATCAAGGAGTTCTCTTGTTGTTTTTCTTCCGTATAAAAACTGACGGATCAGCGACTCTCCAGAGGGGATATTGCAATCAGCTTCAACCCACATTCCCCCATTGGGTTCCCATTGTCCATTCTTGTAAGTCTCTTTTATCTGTCTGAAAACTTCGGGGTAGTTCTCTTTGACCGACTCCAGCTGAGCCGGGTGGGATTGGAGGAAAACAAAATCGGGAAACTCTTTTGCATAGCGGCACATGTTGGCAAAGGTCCGGGCTATTTTCTTCTCTGTTTCCGCAATGGGCCATAACCAGGCATGATCTATATGAGCATGTCCCGCCAGATATACATCGGGACAGGTCCTGCTGTTTTTCTCAGAGAGAAGAGGTTTCAGTTTTTCAGAAGCAATGGTACATAATTTCTCTATCTGATCAATCTTTCCCATTTGAGGGATTTTTATCAGAGTCTCGAAGAGCGCTTTCAGCAATTCGGCTCTGCGCAGGGAATTTTTTTCCAGAATTGAAGCTGTTTCAAAAAGAGTCCTGGCATCGTAATAGAGATTATATATATTTTCCCTCTTTACCTGCAGTTCTCCATTCAGAAAATGGTTGGGGTAATCGGGTATCGTTTTCTGGATAGTAAATACGACAGTCTGTCCTTCGCTTGGATGGCATCCGGGGTAGTAATGTCCTCCGTATGATTCAATATGTATTTTGATTTTATCATATGATTCAGTTTTACCGGCGATCCGGATTCTCTCGTGATGCAGATTTAATGCTCCTGCAGCTTTTCCATTGAGAAAAACGAGACTGTCTGATTGAGGTCTGGCATAGAGAAATGTCTCTCTGCCCTGAATAGAGGAGGGAAGTTCCACTTCCGTCCGGAACCAGAAGCTTGTAAACTCTTCGCCATAGGGATGGGGAAGTGTAATATCCGACCATTGAAGATCTTCGGGCGGTTCTCTTCTCGTACGATCCTCTTTCACAAACTGCCACGAAAGATTGTGAATCGTTTCGTATTTTTTAGTATCCAGAAAATCTATATAATCCTGAATCCTTTTCTCAATTTTCATTGTAAGCATAATGTCTCCAGCTAAAGAAACCCCGATAGGAGACTTTTCTGCCTACCGGGGTTATACTAACTTGTTCTTTAAAAATATTCCTTAACAGGAATGTTTTACCGGGATCCGGTTACCGCCGGATCCTTTTACTTTTGTGTTGCCAACCAGGCATTTAACTGATTCTGAATTTCAGCCTGAACTTTTGCTCCACCGGCTTCATCAACTCTTTTCAGATATTTCGCAACATATTCTTCGGGATCTACTGTACCTGTCTGCATGAAAGGTTTAAATTCTTCAAATATATTGGCAAGCACTGCTAATTCCGTTTTTACAGATGTTCTGTCAAACTGGAATCCAAGGACGGGAGAAGGTCTGCACGAATCATTGAATTCCTGGAATTTTTCCCATTTGTCTGCCGGATCATCTTCAAACAGATGAGTGATTAATAGATTCTGAAGTGTAAAACCGGGAACCTGATATGCCTTGCTGTCTTCGAGCGTTGCTATGACATTCTCGCCTTTTTTCTCCCAGTGGGTACCCTCTATACCGAAACCTACCAGATTCCTCACATAGGGATCTGTATTCATCAGGTTTAGGAATGCCATTGATTTTTCGGGATTGCCCGATGTCACAGAAATGGCCTGCATGGATCCCTGTGTAGATGAGTTATCTGCATAGGGAATATATGAAGAGGAATAAACCAGAGGTGTATCCCAGCTTTTACCGATCAGATTTTCTGCATAAGGCTGCCAGTGTGACTTTGTAACAAACCATTTTTTACTTTTTCGCAGCTCTTCAGTATTATTGAGAGTGGCAATATCTTTACGCATATATCCCTTGGTGTAATAATCATGAATTGTTATCAGGTTATCCATCATCTCAGGAGTTTCATAGATGTTTTTTACTTTATAATCAGTATTGTCAAAATCAACTACAAATGGTGTTCCCGGTCCTATTACATAGGCATATTCCGGTGTATCGATACCGAACTGGCTATCTCCCATAATCGGGGTGAAATCGGCAGATTCTCCCGCTTTTACAATTTCCAGCATGGGAGCAAGATCCTGAATGGATTTTACTTCTGAGATATCAAAATTATATTTATTCACGTACTCTTCGTTGAAAAGCCAAACTTCCCACCATCCAAGTTCTTTGTTTGCGGGAATGGCATAAACAGAATTATTTATGGTTATTCCTTTAAAAAACGAAGGATTGATAACGTCCAGAGTTCCCTGCCCGTGAGTTTTCAATAGGTCATCGAGAGGTAGAAATGCTCCTCTTTCAACATTTACATCATAGTTATTTGCCCATGAACATGTAAAAGCGATGTCGTAAGGTTCTCCCGAAGCAGTAATAACTTTCATTCGGTCGCTGTACTCACCCCAGTCGAATTGAACCATCTTAACTGTCGCACCGATTTTTTCAGCAGTGTATTTACTTAACTCTTCAAAGACTTTTTCTGTATCTTTCTGTGGAGTTCCAATGTTGTACCAGAGAATTTCGTATAAATCCTCATCGGCAGTCTGCTTCTCATTCTGACCATTGGCAAACAATGCCTGGGACAGAATTAATGAAAATGCCAGAAAAACTAAAAATTTCTTTTTCATTTTAACCCTCCTTAGGTTATTTTTCAGGTTCATAAAATATAGTCATCGCATATTATGCGATAAATCACCCCTTTATTGCCCCAACAGTCAATCCTTTGATAAAGAATCTCTGAAAGAATGGATAGGCAAGAATAATCGGTCCCGTACAGAGAACAACCATGGCCATTTTTGTTGTGCTTCTCGGGATATTCTGTAATAGAAGATAGCTTTCTCCTCCGCCGAGGTTGGAAGCGTTATTAATCATAAACTCCATATTGTTCTCAATTTTCATCAGTAGATACTGGAGGGTTGTCAGTGAGGGATCGGTGATGTATAAGAGTGACTGGAACCAGTCATTCCAGTAATTTAAAGTATTGAACAGGGCTATGGTTGCAAATCCGGGAAGAGATATGGGAATCACTATCTGGAAAAAAGTACGGAATTCTCCTGCCCCGTCAATCCTTGCTGAATCAATCAGCGAATCAGGCACAGTCATTGTGAAATAGGTCTTCAGTATCAGGATAAACCATGCATTGACCATGAGGGGAAGAATCAGCGCCCATATGGTGTCTTTCAGATGGAGAAGCTGCGTCATCACTATATAGGTGGGAACCATTCCTCCGTTGAACAGCATAGTAAAAAAGCACATAAATGTGAAAAACTTACGGAATTTAAATTCTTTCCTTGAAATGGCATATGAATAGAAACCGATAACAATGAGAGAAAGCATCGTCCCGGCGACCGTAGTAAATATTGTTATACCGTATGACTGGAACAACTGAGAACCGGCTTCACTGATATATCTGTAAGCATTTAGACTCAATACTTTGGGAAAGAATGTATATCCGTTCTCAATGATAAACATTTCATCGGTGAAAGAGATAATTATAATAAATAGAAATGGGATTACACAACTTAAACAGAATAAAGCGATGATGATATTAATAGTGACGTTGTATCCGAGAGGTAAGTCCATGGCTTTTTTCTTTCTGTTTAATATTGAAATTTTACTGGATTTCATATTTGTTCTATCTCCTTAAAACAGTGCTTTTTCGCTGTCAATTCTGGTGACCAGCCTGTTGCTGATTAAAATAAGCATGCAACCGACAACAGCCTGATACAAACCTGCGGCTGCTGACATTCCAATATCACCGGTGTATTTCAGAGCTCTGTAGATATAGGTATCGAGTACATTGGTTACCGGATACAGAGGACCGGAGTTTTTTGGAAGCTGGTAGAACAGGCCGAAATCGGCATTGAATATACGGCCGATGCTCAATAATGTGAGAACAATGATCAGTGGGACGATGGAAGGGATAGTAATATGTTTTATCTGTTGCCATTCAGAGGCTCCATCTAACATTGCGGCTTCATAATATCCCTTATCGATTCCCGCTATGGTTGCCAGATAAATGACGGCACTATATCCTGTGTTTTTCCAGATTCCCATAAATATCAGAAATCCCGGCCAGTATTCAGCCTCCGTATACCAGTTGATAGGGTCACTGCCCATGGAAATCAGAATATTGTTCAGGTATCCGTATTCGGGATTCAGAAAAACATTCAGAAAATAACTGACGACTACCCAGGACATGAAATAGGGAAGGAAAATTCCCGTCTGGTATAATTTTGCCAGACGTTGATTTCTCAATCTGCTGAGGGCAATCGCAAATACTACCGCAATAATCGTTCCGAGAATAATGAATGACAGATTGTATAAAAGTGTATTTTTTGTAACAAGAAAAGCGTCTCTCGTGTGGAAAAGAAATTTAAAATTATCAAAACCTACCCATTCACTACTGAACAATGCATGAAAAAATCCTTTTCTGCTGTATTTAAAATCTTTAAACCCGATTACGACACCGAGCATGGGAATATAGTTGTAGATCAGAAGCCATAATGCTCCCGGTAATATCATGATAAGAAGCGGTATCTGCCGTTTGAGCATATTCCGTTTAATTTTATTTATCATCAAGGTATGAGTCCTCCAGAAATAATCATTAAAAATTATTGTATGTTAATAATAGAGCTCAATCTTTTTCGCTGACAAGGTGGAAAAATATTAGGAAAAAAGTAAAAAGCATTGATTGATAATCAGATATTGCATCATTTTGAATACATGATAAAATGCTGCTATGATTTTTAAGCGGGGAAATACTATCAAAAAAAATACTGTTAAGAGATCTGAATATTTTAAAAGAAACACTTTTTCCCGGTTTCTGGGAATTTACATTCTCAGTACTGTTTTCTGCCTTTCCGTACTGGGAATAATGGCAAGCCAGAAAATACTGTCTCAGCAGAAAGAGTCAAACAAAAAAACAGCACTTGATTTCGTCAGTGTCCTCGAAAACCAGCTCCTGAACAATTATTATTATGCCAATTCAATTCTCATGGAGCTGCTGGAAGATACAAATCTGCAAAAGGAAATCCTCTATTATCTGAATAATGATATTTCAGACTATTGGGGATTTCATCTTGATCTGTTTATTCCCTCCAGTGGAAACGTCACTCCGAGTATTGACTCCTGGCTCTCTCAATTACTCTTCAGGTCTGCTAATTTAAACAAGGTCATTATGTATTCCTACGAAAAAAGAACAATAATCAGGGCGGAAGGTAATAACACCATCTACAAAGACCTGGGAATGTACGGGTTTACCGAATCATATAAAGAAATTGAGTCAATCCTCGATAGTGATAGAGTTAATATTCAACCTTACCTTTACAGGGGAGATAACCGGGAGCTTATGCTGGTTTTGACAGTACCGGTTAAAGATACCGCCACTTTTATAAAACAGGGAGATATATTACTTTTTTTTGCTTTACCCGACAGTCCTGTAGAGAACAGCATAGCTGATATAGGTGCAGAAATTTATCTGTCTACAGGCCATACATCATATCTCTGTTATCCTTCGGATCCGGAGCTGATCAGAGAACTGCCTGCGAATTCCCGGGCTCTGGTGGAAAGTAAAATGTTTAATAACAGACTGAATCTGCGGTTATATCTGCAGCCGGCTTCCCGGGGTATTCCCCCATCTGTAAGTTTCATTATCATTGTAACAGTTATTCTCGTTTCAGCTTCTATCTTCGGAGCATACCTGTTTCTGCGACGTTTTTTTGCCCGGATACAAATAATCACACAGGCTATGGAGGACGCCAGGGGAGGAGATCTCAATGTGCGAATCCCCATAAAGGAAGATGAAGATGAACTGGCCGTGATCGGTTCCGGATTTAATCAGATGTGCTTCGATCTGCAGGAATATATCGCTAAGAGTTACATAGCCACCCTGAATCAGAAATCCGCAGAATTGATCTCTCTGCAGAATCAGATTCAGCCTCATTTCCTTTACAATACTCTTGAAGCAATCAGGATGAAAGCTATATCCGGCGGCTGTGAAGATATCGGGAAAATGATCTACCATCTCGGTGCCCTTTTCCGGCATCAGCTGAACAATTCAATGGAGATTTCTCTGGGAAAAGAGCTCGATTTCTGTTTTTCCTATCTCGAACTCTACCGTGCCCGTTATAAGGAGGGCTTTGTCATTCAAAATAAAATCTCTCCTGAGATACATTCTTTCCAGATCCTCAAGTTGTCACTGCAGCCTCTTGTGGAAAATTATATGATTCACGGTTATGATCCTGAGCGAAAAGACAATTACATATGTTTTGATTATGAAAGAAAAGTGGGATTTGTCACCATTCATCTCATAGATAATGGAAAAGGTCTTTCGCTGGAACGGGAGAAAAAGATAAATAACGCATTGTCAGAAGATTGCGATTCTTTTGAAGATTCAATCGGGCTGATTAATGTTCACCACCGGTTAAAAAAAGCATTTGGACCAGATGCGGGAATCACTATTAAAAGAAGAAAAGAAAGAGGTGCTATCGTATCTCTTTCATTACCGGAGCAGGAGAATATAAATGTACAGTTTATTAATCATTGATGATGAACCTCTGATAATTGATGGCTTGAAAAACATTCTTCCCTGGGAAGAATACGATATCAGCATCTGTGGAGAAGCCTGTAATGGTGATCAGGGGATTCAGAGAATAAGAGAATTGAAACCCGATCTGGTAATCACTGATATCCGAATGCCTAAGATTTCCGGCCTTGAGTTGATTACCGAAATTCAGAATGATCTCAATCCCCCTCATTTTATCATATTGAGCGGTTATGATGATTTTGCTTACGTTAAAACCGGGATAACCCTGGGAGTTGAAAACTATCTGTTAAAACCGGTCAATGAAAAAGAACTTGCCGCTACAATTTCCCTTACCATTGAGAAGATTGAAAAAAAACGAATCAACAGATTAATTCAGCAGAATGGTATATCAGTTTTGAATGACAACATTCTTTACAGATGGGCTGCCGGTCTGATCAGTACTTCAGAATTAGAGGAGAGAACCGGTCTTCTCAATATTCCTATGGACAATAAATTCTACTCCTGCGGGCTTTTTCACTGTACGGATCCGCAAAAAAGACTGTCAGTCTACGGGAAAGTACAGAAGTCATTATCTGATATTTCAGATTCGGGAAAGGAAACATTCCTATGGACTGATGTTTCAGAACATCACAGGAAAGGGGATCTTATACTTCTTTTTTCCAGTTCATCGGGAAATTATATTGAGATGAGAAAGATGATAGTTGAACAAATGCTGTCATCTTTGACTGCAGAAGAAAGGGATTCCTCTTTTGTCACTCTCGGGAAAGTAGAGAACAGCTGCACTTTGATGAAAAGCAGTTTTGAAAATGCTGTTTACCTTCAGAAATATTCACTTGTACTGCCTGAAAAAAAGATTCTTCAGGCAGAAGAGGCTACGCAAATTGATGATAAGTCCAGTAAAATAAAGAAAACTGATCTGTCCCGGTTGTTTCTCTATATTCGAAACAGTGATAAAAACAGGCTGGATACTCTGATAAACAAATTCTTTCAATCTCTCAGGGAGATTAAAAATCCCAATGAGGTTCAGAATGAAGTGCTCTCTCTTCTTTTTGAAATCGATCATTTCTGCGAACAGGTAAAACTTAATGAGTCAATTCTTCTATACAACAGACAAAACATAATGCAAAGTGTTTTATCTGCTGATACGATGGAGAATCTGCAGAGAATTATAATGGAAACCCTCAACAGATTAATATCTATTTTTGAAAACAACAATTCTAATCAGAATCCCATTATCAGGAAAGTTTTAACATATATTAATGAAAATCTGCAAGGCGACATTTCTCTTAAACATATGGGGTATGAATTCAATATAAACAGCAACTATCTAGGTCAGATTTTCCGGAAAGAGACCGGTGAAAGTTATACAAACTACGTCAATGATATAAGAGTTCAGACGGCCCGGAAAATGCTGGAAGAATCTCTGAAGCCGGCAGCGGATATTGCCGCTGCCGTTGGCTTTCTGGATCCGAACTATTTTTATCGTGTGTTTCGGGAAAAGATGAATTGTACACCTACAGAATACCGGAAACAGTTTATTGAAATAAACTAATAAACACAGCTCTTTGCTTCATCGGCAAAAGCCCTGAGGAGTTCAGGGCTGGCATCAAAAAAATGGTCTGATGGAGAGAGTATTAAGCCTCCTCCTTCTCCGGCTGATTCAAAGGCATCTCTCACAGCTTTTTTTGTTTCCAATACAGTGGAGTTCATAAAGAAATGCCCCTGATCAAAACCTCCGATCAGACACACATCATCACCGACTCTTCTTTTCACTTCGCCTAAATCCACATCTCCTCCCATTCCCCGGGGAGTTAGAGTTTCGATGGCTGTCGGGCCCATATCCCTGATATCCTCGAGAATCGGCATCATTCCGCCACAGGTATGGTAGACTATTTTCTGATCAACATTTTTTGCCTCGGAAATCAGTTCTCGATCGTAGGGCGCAACAAATTGTCTGAATATATCAGGTGATATAACTGTGGTGGAGGCGTCTCCTCCCCCCAGCTCAATCAGATCAAACCGTGCGCCCTTCAAAGTTTTTATATAGTGAAGTTTTCTGTCTCTCAGGAATCCCAGTATCGTATGAACCCACTGGGGATCGTCAAAACTCTCCATTATCAGATTCTCAATTCCGAATAAACAGGCGAGGTCCTGCCAGCATCCCGGCTGGCCGAATATATCAAAGCAGGGAATATTTCCCCTAACCAGTCCTCTTGTTCCAAATTTCCCGGCATCTTTATTTATGCTGTTTATATCGGCTCCGTAAAAAGGAGCATAATTCATAATGATATCGATATCATTTTTGTTTTTTATCAAATGCCCGACAATCCACGAAGTGTGCTCATTCTGTTGAACTGTCGTTGAGAGAATTCCCCCTGGTGTTGTTATTGTGTATAAATATGTTTTATACACGGGATCAGACAGTTCTCTGCATGAAATATTCCATTTTTCAGTTGTAAGGGCTGCATTTCTGTCTTCCAGCGTTATAACTCTTTGATTTTCAAGAGGTTTTATGTGGTCTGTCCACAATATGGGATCGAGACCGAAATGATCGAAGAATTGCTGGGTATCGGCACCATCGAGGTATTTGTCAAGATATGACTTCATAAGGTGATGCGTTGTAACGGGAAGCCTATCTGGTTTTTCGAGATTCAATGCAGTTAGAAAGCGTTCTTTATTATTCATGGGGATATTATGTAACGGAATTTTGAATAAATCTTCCTTGAATATGATCAGTTTTTGTGATTTAGTGATATTATGGAACATTTAAGGCTGGATTTCTTTCTGTCTGGTGATGATTATTATCATATTCACAGAAGTTATATCAATGCGGGTGGACCCGATGAAATACATAACCACAATTTCAGTGAGCTATTATTTGTTGAAAAGGGGAGTGGAATCCATTACCTGAATGATCGCAGAATCAGACTTGAGCAAAATGATCTGTTTATCATTAGACCCTATGATTCCCATTACTTCAGTTCCTCCGGTTCACTACAGTTCGTCAATATTGCATTTCCCATCGAGTCTCTCTATTTTTTCTGCGGCAGATATGGTTATCAATTGATGGAAGTTAAAGATTCTCTGCTCCGGTGGTCCCTGAACGGTCAGCAAAGCGATACTGTGGGAGAACTTGTTTCCACTCTTGTAAACAGAGATAACAATCGCATAATCCTGGAAGCATTTCTGATGAATCTTTTTGTCGTTCTCGGGGAAGCCGACAGAGCCCTTCTGCACGGAGAAAGTGAATTGAATTCTAATAAGCCCCAAGCCGTGCTGTCATTCCTCGACCTGCTTGCCGATAAAAATAATCTCGGAAACAATCTCGATGATCTTGCTGAGATTGCAGGATATTCCCGGGAGCATCTCTCCAGACAGATTAAGTATTATACGAATAAAACCCCCTCTCAGCTGATGAGGGAAGCGAGGGTGAAATATGCGACCAGAGAACTGTCCATGAATAAGATGTCGATTCTGGATATTGCCCTTTTCTGCGGTTATTCCAGTTTGAGTCAATTCTACAAGATATTTAAAGAGGCAACCGGTTATACTCCCTCGGGATACCGGAAAAACAATATCCGGATAATTGGTGGCGGTTCGCATCGAGACTTGTCTTCATCCTATGGCGATATGGTATTTCCCGACTGAAATTCCATTTCAATATAGATACATATGGATTTTCATACAGGTGAAGATATTCCGGGAATAGTAAGGCATAATTAATAAATACTTTTTTATTGACAACATTCTGAAAGACTCATATGATTAATTCATTCAATGAATTAATCAATAAAAAGGAGAAAATTATGAAGAGAATCGCTATGGTATGGGTAATTCTAAGTGTTATGAGTCTACCCGTTCTCGCAAATGGATCTCAGGATTCGGAAATGGCAGAAGATGGAACAATCACATTGACAACATATTTCCAGATCGACCCGGCCAATCCGCAATCAGAAGGGTATAACGAAACAGTAAAAGCTTTTGAAGCCGCTCATCCCGAGATTAAAATTGAGTATGAGTATGCATCAGGTGAAGCTTTTCACCAGAAATTCCAGGCAATGGCCGCTTCTGGTCAGATGCCCGACATTTTCACTACATATGTAGGGAAGAGAACGGCTTATATCACAGAAACCGGTATGGTTATGGATCTGAACTCCTATCTTACAGATAGTTTCAAAAGTTCATTTAATCCCGCTGCATGGGAACCTCAGGGTGCCAATGGTGAAATCTTTACAATTCCTCCATCAATGGCTGTCTGCCATGTATTCTATGCCAATACGGCAATACTCGATGAACTGGGACTGGAATTCCCTGAATCGTACAGTGAATTACTTTCACAGGTCGATACAATTCGAAATGCCGGATACTATCCTGTTTCCATGGGAAATAAAGACCAGTGGGTTGTCAACTCTTGGCTGCTCAGTGCTTTAGTGGACAGAACAGGTGGTAAAGAGTGGTTTACAGATGCTAAAAAAGGAGATGCTTCATTTACTGATGCTCCTTTTGTCAACGCTCTAAAGATTGTCGATGAAATGACAAAGAAAAATGTTTTCTCTCCAGGTGTTAACCAGATGTCCAATACTGAAGCTGATCAGGAATTCTATCAGCAGAAATCAGTTTATCTGATCGATGCCGGGTGGAGAACTTCTGCAATGGTTTCAATCCTTACTCCGGAGCAGCAGGATGCTGTCTACATGGGTGTTTTTCCCGCAATCGCCGGAGAGGCCACACATGGATCAAGTGCTGCGGTTCCTTCAGAGGGATTCGGAATCAGTGCTAAACTGGAAGGTACGGCTAAAGCTGATGCCGCCTGGAAATTTATTGAGTTTTTCAATGGAGCCGAAGGAGCTGCCATCCGTCTGAAATATGGTGAGATTCCAACATACAAACTCGACTACACAAAGTTTGATATGGCCGGTCTGCAGAAACAGTATGCCGAATTCTCTACAACAAACCCAATGGGATACATCATTGATGCACATATGGATGGAGAGGGCATGGGACAGTTGAATCCCGATATCCAGGCAATGATGTTCGGTCAGCTTTCTCCTGAAGATGTTGCCGCCCGTTATGAAACCTGGGTTGCCGCAAACGATTCCAACAGAGGAAACTGATATTTTAGCGAATGTCCCGCCGGCGATTCTGCCGGTGGGATATTCTCTATAAGGAATAAAGAGTGATTGAATCAAAACATAAAAAAATCAGCTATAATATTTTGCTGCTACCGGGATTTATGATTTATGCATCGGTGATAATTTTCCCGATTTTAATGAGCCTTGTTCTGGGTTTTACAAAATGGAAACACTTCCGGCTTGTAGGTTTTACAGGACTGGAGAACTATAGGGATATCTTGATGGATCCCATGTTTCTACAGGCTTTATGGCACAATATTCAGATAATGCTGATCTCAGTTCTCGGCCAGATCCCTCTGGGAATTCTGCTGGCCTACATTCTCTACAGGAAGCTGGTTAAGGGGAGTCGTTTTTTTGAAATGATGATTTTTCTCCCCATAACAATTTCATCTGTTGTTGTGGCTCTGCTATGGAACAGAATCTTCTCTCCCGTCGGTATCTATACGAATCTGGTCAGAATTTTAACTGACAATAAGGATTATGTAGTCAGAATTTTTGAAAATCCCCATTACGCAATGGTTCCCATATTATTCGTTCTATTGTGGATGCACACAAGTCTCTATATGGTTATGTTTCTCGCCAATATGCAGAGACTGCCCAATTCCATGCTCGAAGCGGCATCGATAGATGGAGCCAGCGAGCTCAAAATTTTCTTCCGTTTAATTATCCCCGCTCTATCGGGAGTAATTTTCACCAGTTCAATCCTGGCCATTTCCGGAAGCCTGAAAAGTTTTGATCTTGTTTTTGCCATGACCGGAGGAGGGCCGGTAAACTATACATCGGTTATGTCTTTATATCTGTATAAACACACGTTTACCTATAACAATTATGGATACGGCAGCGCCGTTTCAGTGATCATCGTCGCGCTGAGTGTGGGGCTCATTTTACTGTCCCGGGCTGCTTATGACCGCTATCAGAGGAAATATGACTAATAAAACAATTCTGGAAAGAAAACGGATAAATCCCGGTACAAAAGTTCTTGCTTATACTTTTCTGCTGGCCTTTACATTTTTAACATTGATGCCTCTCATCTGGCTGCTCTATTCTTCATTTAAACTTCAGGGAGAGATCATGCTCTTTCCCTTTGGATTACCGAAGAATCCGACTATTGAGAACTATCTTTCCGCCTGGAAACTCGGGAATATGGGAATGGCGGCATTCAATAGTATATTTTATACATCTGTAGCGACAATCATTACGATTTTCCTGTCACTGTCCATCGGGTTTTCGCTTACAAAATTCGGGTATAAATCGGCAAAGATATATTATTCTTTATTTACATTGGGCCTGTTGATCACTGTAAATTCAGTAATTGCACCTTTGTTTGTTCTTGAGACAAACATCGGTTTATACAACACCAGACTGGGAGTAATACTCCCTTATATTGCCTTTGGGCTTCCTATGGCCGTACTGCTTTCTACATCCTATATCCGGGGGATTCCCGATTCGTTAATCGAAGCAGCTGTAATCGATGGCGCTACTTATATGCAGATTTTCAACAAGATCATCATCATCATATGTTCGCCGGTACTCGCTACTATTGCCATTCTGACATTCTTAAAAAACTGGAATGAGTTTATCCTTGTTTTCATTCTCACATCCGGGGAGAACATGAGGAGCCTTCCTGTTTCAATCAACTCTTTTGCAGGTAGATTGAATGTTAATTACGGTATGCAGTTTGCCGCTCTGGTAATCGGTACATTGCCAATGATTCTGTTTTATATAGTCGCACATGACTTATTGATAAAAGGTTTTGGAGAAGGAGCACTGAAGGAATAATCAGTGTTTCCAGCAGGAGAATACAATATGAAAGATAAGATAAAATTTGAAGTGTGTCTCGATTCTGTAGAATCGGCAATCGAAGCACAGGCCGGAGGGGCCGACAGGGTGGAACTCTGTGATAATCTATTTGAAGGGGGAACAACACCCAGTGCCGGTGCTATCCGACTGGCGAGAGAAAAACTGACAATCGGATTACAGGTCATCATTCGCCCCCGTGGCGGAGACTTCTGCTATAGCGATATAGAGATGGAAGTGATGACACAGGATGTTATAACTGCCCGTGACCTGGGAGCTGATGGTGTGGTCATCGGGATATTGACCCCTGATGGTCAGGTGGATATCGATCGCTGTAAGGTGTTAATGAAAGCTGCCGGAGATATGAATGTCACATTTCACCGTGCTTTTGATATGACACGGGATCCCTTTGAAGCTCTGGAGGATATTATCAGCCTGGGATGCAGCAGAATCCTGACCTCAGGGCAGGAAGCTACTGTCCCCGAAGGGATGGATCTGTTGAAGAAGTTAGTGCAGAAAGCTGAAAATAGAATTATCATTATGCCTGGGAATGGAATTACCGAGAGAAATCTCAATAAGGTTATGAAGGGAATTGGAGCTGCTGAATATCATGTATATCTCCATGAGCCTAAACCGAGCCGGATGATGTTTAAACCCGATCATATCTACATGGGCGGTCTGTTGAGACAGCCGGAGTTTTCCAACCTCTACACTGATTCATCGAGGATGAAACAAATAAAAAGCTTAGGAAATACTTTTTGAAAATAGTCGGTAATAGTCAATTCCAGAAAACTGCAAATTCAATTCTAATACTCAATTATCTCCGCAGCCACAGTCAGTGTTCCAGGGCATTGCTGTCCAAGAACCTGGGGCTCCAACCGTCAACGGTTACATATATAGTCAACAGATTAATTGATCTGGGGCTGGTCCATGAAACTGTTGAGGGGCAGAAAACAGGGAGTGGAAGAAAACCTATACTTTTGCAGCTGAATAACCGGTTCGGATATACAGTGGGATTGGACCTGCAGGCTGACTATTACCAATTTGTTATAACAGACCTGGGAGGAGATATCGTCCTTTCCGGGAGAAGAGATTATACGCAGAAAATTGAGTCATTTTCAATTCTGGTTGAATTTGTAATAAATGAAATACTCTTCCAGATTGAAGATCTCAAAAATGATATATTGAGAGTCTGCCTGGCACTGCCCGGTATCGTCGATACCGGAACATCGACAGTAATAGATTGCTGGACTCACTCTTTGAAGAACTTCACAATACCCGAAAAACTAACAAAACGCTTCAATTTCCCTATAATTATCGAAAATGATGCCAATTGCTGTTCCTGGAATAAACTTTGGGAATCGGGAGATGACACAGATGATTCTTTTATTTATCTGTTGACCAGATTTCACAATCCTGACCTGGTCCCCGAAACTATGCCCCCTATAGGTGTAGGACTCGGACTTGTGCTCGATGGTGAAGTGTTTAGAGGTTACAGGAATATGGCCGGTGAGTTCAGAAGTGTATTTTACCGTGAAGCCGGCACGGGTCAGATCTCTTTATCGAATGAGGAATTGGGATCCCTTCCCGACGATCAAAATATCAAAAGAAAGCTGATTCTCGAATTGCTGAGAAATATACTATTTTTAGTTCCCATTTTAAATCCCAGAACCATTTACATCGGAGGGGATTTATCGGGAGAAGACGAACTGGTAAGAGACATACTCAGAGAAGAGATGAAAAACGAAAAATCTTTTATAGAAGAGATGGAATGCGGGCTGAAGGTTCTTGGTGACGACTGCTGTCTTGATGCTGCCAAAGGTGCGGCAATTTTGTCCCAGAAACAGCTATTTTCCATTCCTAAAGTTGGGGATACTCAATTGAATTCTCTCTGGTATAACTTTCTTGCCGGTAAAGCAGGAGATTAAATGAAAATAATTACAGCTGGATTTCACCACGAATCCAATACATTCAATCCTATCATTACCGATAGTATCGATTTCAATATTTATCGCGGAAATGAGATTTACGATGGGATAAAAACTTATGAAAGTGTTCGCGGTGTTGTGGAAACACTGGAAAGTTATGACGGGTATGAAGTCATCCCCACACTCTTTGCCCGGGCAGTACCCAATGGTGAAGTCAGCAATAAACTCTATTATTCTCTGAAAGAAGAGATGATGGAGATGATGAGGAAAATTGAAAATCCCGATGCTATTACATTAGCTCTCCACGGATCAATGCGGGTTGAGGGACTGGGAGAGGCTGAGGGAGATCTTCTGGAAGCCATCAGATTTCTATTTCCAGGAGTTCCTATTATTGTCGCTCTGGATATGCATGCCACTATATCAGAAAAGATGCTATCCAACGTCGATGCCTTCTGTGGATATAAACAAGCTCCCCATACGGACTGTTTTGAAACGGGAGCTCTTGCTGCAGAAATGACAAAAACTACTCTGGAGACAGGAAAACCTCTCACTATGGCCTGTCAAAGAATCCCTATGCTCATTGCCGGAGAAAAGTCTGAAACAGGAACTCAACCTATGAAACAGATGATAGAGGAATTGAGAAATACCGAGAAAAAACAGGGTGTTCTGGCCGCATCTTATCTATTGGGATTTCCATGGGCAGATTCAGAAGATAATTGTGTCACCTCTCTGGTTGTCACTCTCGATGATCAGGACAAAGCTGATGATGAAGCAGAGATTCTTGCTTCCAAATTCTGGGTGGAGAAAGATAATTTTAAGTTTCATACTGATAGTTATGAACCAGAGGAAGCTCTTGAGAAGGCTTTAAATGCCGAAGGGGCACCGATCTACCTCTCTGATTCGGGAGATAACCCTACTGCGGGATCTTCCGGAGATTGTACAGGACTTCTGGAGATTATTCTCGATAGCCCCGGTGTGAAAACTCTGGAGAAACCTCTCCTCTATGCGGGGATTTATGACCCTGAAGCTGTGGAAACATGCCTAAAAGTGAAAACAGGAGAAGAACTGACACTGACTTTCGGAGCTGCATTTGACAATGTGACGACAAAACCGCTAATCAGAAAAGGAAGAGTAGTTTCAAGTATTAAAAGCTGGGGCGATTATCATGCCGATATGGTATTATTCAGAACGGGTAATACGGATATCATCATCGTATCTCGGCATATCGGATTTATCGGACCGGATATGTTTTATGCTCTCGATGCAAACCCGTTGGACCGCAAAGTGATAACAGTCAAGCTGGGTTATCTGACTGCTCCTCATAAAAAAATTGCCGCTAAAACATTTATGGCGCTATCTACGGGAAGCAGTAACGAAATACTGGAATCACTACCCTATACTAAAGTAAAGAGACCTCTTTTTCCTCTGGATAAAGACGCTGTATTTAAATAAGGAGAAATTAATGGATAAGAAAATAGTTCGATATAACGAGACAAAAAATCTGCTCGAAGGTGATGAATTTACCAAGGTGTATTTTCATACAGACAAACTGATTTTTGCTACAAGTACATTACTTCCGGGGCAGAAAGCCTGCCTTGATAAAGGGCATATAGGTGCAGATGAAACATGTTATGTCATTGAAGGGCGTATAGCCATGCACTTGACCGGACTCGATGAGGTTCATGAACTTGCAAAAGGGGACTGTATCCTCATCCCCGATGGTGAGCCCCATTATTCTGTAAACATAGGTGAGACAATGTCTATTACGGCATGGGCCTGTGCGCCGCATTTGTAGAATAGAAAATTATGAGAAATATCCGATCTCATTTCTCAATATCAGAGATTGGTCTGCTAATTCTTCTGAAAAAGCAGCCATATCTTCTGCGGCTTTCGCATTCTGCTGAATAACCTCATCCAGTTGAGTCAGAGCATTTTTAATCTGTTCCACACCTATACTCTGTTCATTGGAGGCGCTGCTGATTTCCTGAATCAGATCGGCAGCACTTCTGATGGTTGGTAACAGGGTTTCAAATAATAACCCGGCTTCTTCGGCCACTTCTATACTCGAAGTTGATAAGCTATTTATCTCTCCTGCTGCTATTTGGCTTCTCTCTGCAAGTTTTCTAACTTCTGAAGCAACAACTGCAAATCCCTTCCCATGTATTCCGGCTCTCGCTGCTTCTATTGCTGCATTCAATGCCAAAAGATTTGTCTGTCTGGCTATTTCTTCAATTATTGATATTTTGTTGGCAATTTCTTTCATGGCTAAAACAGTTTTACTTACAGCCAGGCCGCCTTTTTCAGCATCTTCAGCATTTTTACGGGACAACTTTTCTGTTTCCGCAGAATTCTCTCTGTTATTATATATATTGGCGCTCATCTCTTCCATCGAGGCAGATACCTGTTCTGCAGCAGCTGCCTGTTCCGATGATCCTTGTGATAATTGTTGTGCAGTTGTATTTAAATGCTGGCTTTTTGTATCAACACTAATAGTTGTTTCTTTAATATTTCCTATTATTTTACTTAGATTTTGTGACATATTTTCCATAGCTAATATCAGGTGTCCAATCTCATCTTCGTTTTTAGCTTTTAAACCGGTTACAAGATTTCCCTGGGATATACTCTCAGCTGCATTAACCGCTTTTTTAAGCGGTCCGATTATTCTGGTTGAAATAATTGTGATAGAGATCATCAAGACAATAAATACTGCAATCCCGATCAGTGCGAATAGTAACAACATATTGTTAACAGGACGAAATAGCTCTTCTTTTAGAATATTAACTGTTACAAGCCATTTTATACCGGTTTGACCAATTTCTACAGGAACTCCATATGAAACGTATGTATTGTTATTTAAGCCGGTAATATCAGTAAAATATTCTTCCCCTTTACCAATAATTTCAATCAGGCTCTGATCTGTACTGAAATCGCTAATGGACAATCCGATCTCTTCATCTATTACTCCACCGGCAACAATCCCATTCTGTGAGAAAATAGTGAGGTAGGCATCTTCATAAGTTCCGATCTGCACACTTTGAGCCATTTCTATTATTCCATCTATTGAGATATCAACTCCTGTTATTCCAATAAATTGTCCCGATGCATTCTGTACAGGAATGGTTAAAGAAGTCATTAATACATCAACACCCTGGATGGGATAGAGAAATGGATCCTGAATAGCTTCTCTATTAGTATTTTTGGGATCCTGGTACCATCCTGAATAATCCTCTTCATATTCCACCAGAGCCTCTGCGACTCCATTTCCATTTTCATCTAATACCCAGTAGGGGATGAATCGGCCTGTATCATCATGAAGGTCTGTTCCCCGGTATTGATTATCTATACCGTCGTACTGGTCCGGCTCAAATAGGACATATACTCCAAGGTATTGAGGCCGCGATTCAATAAATGACTTCAATAATATATTTGCTTCTTCTCTGGAAAAAGAAAGTTGATTCTGATTTTGAATAATTGAACTGAAAACAAGCCCCAGGGATCTCGCTTCATCAAGAGGTTCCTGTATAAAATTCCCTACGAATTGTGCATATCTCTCGGCAGTCTGACGTCCGATTATCTCAATGTTTTTCTCTTCAATATTATAGGATAAGGTGGCGACAAGTGTCGATAAGGCTCCAATGAGTAACAGTGTGACAATTCCGATGAATAAAACAAACTTCACAGAGATTTTTAAATTACGTATTTTCATAATTCACTCCATTAATTTTCATCTATATAATAATTGTAAGTTATTAGTGATCTTATACAATGTTAGAAGAACAATTTTCCAATTGTTGAAAAGGTCTTTTCCTCTTAAACTCAAATCAGGAGCCTCAGATGAAAAATCAGAATTTTATAAAAGCCCTGGAGACAGGAAATAGAGTTCTAATGCAGCAGGTTCCCAGAGCCGATGTGCACAATCACGTAGCTCTGGGAGGCGACTTCAATTCATGGATTAAAAAAGAGGGACTCGATTTAGCCGAAGGCAAACATCACTTCCCTGACTTTTCTGATTTTCAGAATCTTGTAGATACTATTTTCATATACCCCCATTCGGCTCCGACAAATGAACAGAGAATCGATCGTTTCTTCAACCTCTTTGCAGAGACCTATGAACTGGCTATTGCCGATGGAGTCACCTATATGGAACCGGGATACGATTCGGTTTTGCTGGATCTCTTTGATCTGGATCTCGATAAGATGATCAGCAGGATCAGTAAACAGATAGACCAATACAGTGACCGGATCACTATAGCGCCCGATATCGGGATTATCAGAGTATTTGATTTAAAAGATATAGAGAGAACCATTTATCCCTGTATCGAATCGGGATTTTTCAAAGCCCTGGATATTTTTGCTGATGAGAGAATCGGACCTCCCGAAGATTTCGCAGATATATATAGAACTGCCAAAAGGGCGGGGATGAAACTGAAAGCTCATGGGGGAGAACTGCTCGATGCCGAGTTTGTCAGGAGAAGTGTGGAGATCCTCGATCTCGATGAAGTGCAGCACGGCATTGCCGCTGCTCAGTCAAAAGAGGTTATGTCCTTTCTGGCAGAGAGAGGGACGAGATTGAATATATGTCCCTCCAGTAACATTCAGCTCTGCCAGGTTGATTCATATGATACTCACCCAATACGAAAGCTTATAGACAACGGCATCAGAGTAACCGTGAATACTGATGATGCCATAATTTTCGGCAGAAGATCGTCCGATGAATTTTTCTCTTTGTATGAGACAGGATTATATCGTGCAGAGGAATTGGATGCGGTGAGACTCGCGGGTTTTCCCCTGTAAAATAATTATACCAAAAACAAGTATAACCATTCATGTCATAGAATATATTTTCGAATGGGTATACTATTCCCGAATGAGAAATATCAGACAGTATATATTCAGCAGAAAATCAATTTTAATATTGATAATTTCCATGTCATTGCCGGCTATCGGAGAGATGGCTTTAAACACTATGCTCGGCGTTGCCGATACGATTATGATCAGCCGGTTTATCGGCAAAGAGGCTCTCTCTTCTGTAGGTTTCGCCAATCAAATCGTATTCACTCTCATCTTTATATTTTCCGCTTTCAATACCGGTGCGGTTGCTCTAATTTCGAGAAGCTACGGTGAGAAAAATTTTGAAAAGTTAAAGAAAATTGCAGAACAGAACGTTACTCTGAACCTGATCATCGGTTTGGCGATACTTCTGTTATCTTTGATTTTCAACAAACAGATTTTTTCTATATTCGATGTATCCCCTGAGATCTATATGGATACATTAAAATATTTTAATATCATTATTATCGGTTTCGTTCCGATGTTCTTATGCTTTTCCTTTGCTGCAATATTACGTGGTTCAGGAGATACGGTAACTCCAATGGTCATTACGGGAATTGCCAATGTCATCAATATTGTCGGAAATTACGTTTTAATTCTCGGTATCGGTCCTTTTCCACAAATGGGTATAGCCGGAGCCGCCTGGGCGACATCGGGATCTAGAATCCTGGCTCTTCTCATTTATATTTACGTCATCTATGTGAAAGACAGTGATATTCAGTTGAAATTTAAAGTCTTCTTTGAAAAAGATATTTTGAAACCTCTTTGGAATATCAGTCTGCCCGGAGGCATCGAACAGGCTTTGATGCAGCTCTCATTTCTAGTCATGGCTATAATTATTTCCCAGCTCGATACTGTTTCCGAGGCTGCTTTTCGGATACTTATTCAGATTGAATCATTGTCGTTTATGCCCGCCGTGGGAATGTCCATAGCTACGGCAACGCTTGTAGGTAAATCTCTTGGAGAAAAAAACATCGACAAAGCTTCTGAAGTGGGATATCTCTCCAGCGCCATAGGGTTGCTCTGGGCGGTTTTCATCGGTACTGTTTTCATTATATTCCCTGCGGGGATTTTAGGTCTCTTTACTAAAGATCAACTGCTTATACAGGCGGGTATAACAGCCATGTTGGTCATCGGTTTGAATCAGATCGGTTTGAATTTTCATATCGTTATGTCCGGAGCCCTCAGGGGAGCCGGCGATACGAGAGCTGTCATGATTATTAATTCCTTGCGATTATGGCTGGTTTTCGTCCCGCTGACATATGTTTTCGTTCTGGTATTTGAACAGGGCATTGCCGGGATCTGGTATGCGGAGATAATATCCTTTGTCATTTTCGGCACTCAATTGTTATTCAGGTTTAAAAGCAGGAAATGGGCGAAAGTGAAAATCGATAGTCCGGGAATAGTCGGGAAACGGGATAAAACATTGTGTGATGCTTAAAGAAAACGGCAAAGATTATTTAACATTCTTTGCCAATCCCGCTACGGATGTCTCCCTATATGATGAGTCGATATCCTTCCCCGTTTCAGTCATAGTCAGCACTACTTCATCAAAGCTGACTCTGTGCCTGCCATCGGAAAACAGTGAATATACTGCGGATTCGTAAGCCCGTCCCGCAGCAAGTCCATTTCTTTCGATACAGGGAATCTGAACGTACCCGCCTACAGGATCGCAGGTTAGTCCCAGGTGATGTTCAATTCCCATCTCAGCGGCGTATTCTATCTGATCCAATGTTCCGCCGAAGAGTTTTGCCGCTGCCGCCGCTGCCATTGCGCAGGCCGTCCCCACTTCTCCCTGGCAGCCCACTTCGGCTCCGGAAATGGATCCGTTGAATTTTACCAGATTACCGATTAATCCGGCTGTCGCCATGGCTTTCAGAATTTTGCTGTCAGAGTAGCCGTATTCCTCCTGAAGATTATATAGAACAGATGGAAGAACGCCGCAGCTGCCACAGGTCGGTGCAGTTACGATGACTCCGCCACCGGCATTTTCTTCAGATACAGCCAGAGCATAGGCAAATATTTTCCCCCGGTTTCTCAGAATACCCGATGAATTCACCGCTTTTGCATAGTAGGAAGAGGCTTTTCTCGACAAATGAAGATCTCCTGGAAGGACTCGTTCATTTTCCAGGCCGTTGGTAATGCTCTCTTTCATTTTCAACCAGACATTGGCAAGATATTTCCATATATCCTTACCTTCATTGTCTTCGACTATTTCCCAGAGAGATTTTCCACTTTTCCGGGCATGGGCTAGAATCTCTTTCATAGTTGTAAGTTTATATACCTGATTTTTCTTTTTTCCCCAGTCATCTTCGGCGATTATGGCACCACCACCTACACTGTAGACAGTCTGCGAATCGAGTTCCTTACCCATAGAATCAAAAGCGTAAAAAATCATTCCATTTGTGTGTTTCGGGAGTACTCTTTCAGGGAACCAGAGGATCTCCACTACTCTTGGTGAGAATGTCTCTTCAAGGATTTTGTCAGTAAAATGACCTTTTCCTGTCAGGGCGAGACTGCCGTATAAGGCCACTTTAAATGTCTCAGCATCGATATTTTTATTTATAAACGACTGTGCAGCTCTTGCGGGGCCCATAGTGTGAGAGCTTGAAGGACCGTATCCGACTCTGTATATATCTTTGATTGTTTCCATTAGCGCTATTATTCTGTTTCGACTTCTTTCTTTTTTTCTCGATGCCCTTCTTTAGCTAATATTTCGAGATAAAAAGACTGCAATTCCAATTCCGCCGCTTCATCAATGCATTTGTTGATTTCAGCGACATGTATGGATTTTGCTTCATCTTCTTTGTGTCCGAATCTGCAGTCGAAATCCCAGTAATCGACACCTTCGGGCAGAACCTTTCTTCTTTCTCTCTTGATGTATTTTTTCACGTCGCGTTTAACCGCTTCGATCAAGCGGGGATATTTTATTTTCGGATGGGTTAGTTCAAATGTTTTTTTCATATTGCTATCTTATCTTCAATCTCTGTTAGTAGCAACGCAAGAGCACCTATTTGTGGAACCTTCGCTTTGCCAATAACATAATAGTTCTCAGCTCTTCTTCTGACTGTGCATTCTCCCAGTCTTCAATAAAATTGGGACTCTGAATGATCTGGGCAATAGACATTAACGCTTTAAGGTGAAAATCCCTTTCGTCTTTGGAACCGATAAGGCAGAAGGCGGTGTGTACTTCCACTCCCTTTTCATTCCAGATTATGCCATCTTTATTTCTCACCAGAACAATATCAAAGAGATTTTCCCCTTCGATTATTACATGTGGTATCGCATGGGGCAGGGCTATACCGGGATAGATTAATGTCTCTGCACTTTCCTCTCTGAGCTGAAGTTTTTGTTCGATTACATCTTTATTCAGCTTCCATCTATCAGAAACTTTTTCCGCTATTTGTGAAAATAGTTCGCTGCGGTCCATTTGACCATTCAGATCCAGGACGATTGATTCTCTTATAATTTTCGAAAAGCGATCCTCTTCAACATCATCTCTGACCATTAGAATCCCGAGTAGCTCATTCTCCAGATCTTCCATGGTTGTGACAATTTCACTGTTCACCAGTTTTTCCACCATATGGACAAGAGCTGATTTTCTGGTCATGTGTTTCTTCACGAATATCATGTACCAGAGCACTGAAAAAACTATAAATACAGAAGCGGTAATAATAGGTTTTAATCCCATATTGAATATTAGAGCAGCATACACTCCAATCCCGATTATCTGCATGACCGGGTATAAAGGTGACTTGAAAACCGGCCTGTAATTAGCCATATTAGTACTTCTTATCACTATTACTGAGAGATTTACCATAATGAACAACAGCAGCATAAACAAAGATGCTGTTTTTGCAAGATCCTTAAGATCAAATGCAAAAATCAGTACCAGGATGAATAGCGATGTAAAGATGATTGAGAAGACGGGAGTCCCTTTCGATGAAAGGCGGTTGAAAAACTTCGGTAGCATATTGTCCCGGCTCATTGCCAGAGGAACTCTTGATGAAGACATTATGCCTGCATTGGCCGTAGTTATAAAAGCGATAATTGCTGCAGATGAAAGAAGAATGATCTGAATCCATTTTAGAGTTTGATTGGTAAATAATTTAGCAGCACCGTCTGAAAGAGGGGACATGGAAGAGATAAATTCGTGAGGTGTCAGTATCCCCGACAATATCGCCACGATAAGCACATAGAGAACCTGAACGATAATAAATGCCAGAAAGCTACCCTTAACGAGTGATTTTCCGGGATCTTTGACTTCTTCAGCCACGCTGGCAACTTTTGTCAGTCCCCCGTAGGAAATGAAAACCATTCCCGTAACAGTTATAATACTTTTCCAGTCCATTACCTGTGCACCGTCGACAATCATCTGAATATCAACAGCCCTGTATCCGATAAGGACGAATTGTGTGAGTATGGCCAGCAGGAAGATAACCAGTATTCCCTGGCTGTGTCCCGCTGATTCAACACTGAAGATATTGATGGCTGTAAAGACTAGACAGGCAGCAGCGGATATCAGTTTCAGCTGAAATGGTGTCAGGTCCGGGAATATAATATTAGCAAAGAATCCGATACCCACCAGGGCAAGGGCGCTCTTGAGAGCAATGGAAAACCAGTTGGCAAATCCTGCAGCCATACCGGAAGAGCTGCCCAGTATCCGTTCAATATAAAAATATGTTCCTCCCGCTTTAGGTAGTGCGGTAGCCAGTTCCAGCTGAGAAAATAATGCCGGAATCATCAATAATCCGGCTAGAAAATAAGACAGTATCGCCCAGCTTCCCGCTTCTGCATAAGCTATGGCAGGAAGAATAAATATACCTGAGCTGATCATAGCTCCGGCAGCAAGACTGAAAACATCATAGGTTCGCAATGATTTTAATAGTTTCATATATTATTTACCGTTTCTAATTATGTATTCTTCAGGTTTAACATAAATTCGACTCTCTTCGGGCTGAGAAGTAATTATCCAGACATTTCCTCCGATTATGGAGTTTTTGCCGATTATAGTTTTCCCGCCAAGAATTGTCGCACTGGAATAAATGGTCACATTGTCTTCGATTGTCGGATGGCGTTTCATTTCCGCTTCCTCTTTTATCACTTTGAGAGCACCTAAAGTCACACCTTGATAAACCCGTACATTATCTCCGATTACTGTCGTTTCACCAATGACGATTCCCGTTCCGTGATCCATGAAGAATCTCTTTCCGATTGTGGCTCCCGGGTGTATGTCTATCCCCGTTTGCCGGTGTATATATTCGTTCATCATTCTGGGAATTAGAGGAACATTCTTCTTATACAATTCATGAGCAAAGCGATGAACCACGATAGCTTCCAGTCCGGGATAGGAGAGAATGACTTCTTCACTTGATTTTGCCGCCGGATCTCCCTTAAGAGCTGCTTCGACATCGAGAAGAATAACTTCCCTCAATTCGGGAATTTTATTCAGAAGATAAAAGGTTATCTCTTCAGCGCTATTGGAACAAATTGAGCATGTTATATCTTTGTGTTCCATTCGGCAGCCGAATTCAAGACTCTTCCGCAGTTCTACTGTGAGATCTTTTGTCAGCTGTTGCACTTTGGCGCCGATGGTATAGGAGATAAACTTGCTGTCGAGGTTTTCCTCCGATTCAAATCCGGGAAAGATAATTGACTCAATATTGCGGATAATATTCCGGATACTTTTTCTTGAAGGTAGATTCGGGCCTCTGAGATGGTTGAGCACACCTTTTTCTTTGTAGGTGTTTACTATATTTTCTGTAATATTATCTAATGAATAATTCATGTGATAAATATAGATAAAGTGATCCTTAAATAAAAGTAAAATTTGTAGTAATATCCATTTTATGTCAGAAAACAACTCTTTAATATCTGTAAATGATCTTAAAAACCTAACTCTCTCTGAAAGAGAATCTGCTTTCTTTGAGTATGCCGGCGAAGATGATAAGTTGAAGTTCAAGGTTAATCAATATTACTTTTCCCTTGCCGGAGACCATCTTGATGATCCGATCAGAAGGCAGTTTATGCCGACGATCGACGAATTCTCAGTTAAGAGTTATGAACTGACAGATCCATTGGGTGAAGTGCAGTATTCTCCGGTTCCCCGTTTAGTTCATCGCTATAGGGATAGGGTTTTGATGCTTGTTACCGATACATGTGCCATGTACTGCCGCCATTGTTTCCGACGCTCTTTTACCGGCCATGACGCAGGTGTCATCTCATCTGAAGAATTGAGTTCGATTGTTTCCTATCTGGCTGAACACAAAGAGGTCAATGAAATCCTTCTTTCAGGAGGAGATCCTCTGACCTGCAGTGACAGGAAAATCAAGGAAATCCTTCAGGCTATCCGCAGTGCCAGACCTGAAATGGTTATCAGGCTCGCATCCAGAATCCCCGCTGTTCAACCATCTAGAATAACTGATGAACTTGTGAATATTCTCAAAGATACAGGACCTCTATGGCTGGTGACCCAATTCAATCATAAACGTGAGTTCTCCCCAGAAGCAATTGGAGGAATCGGGAAAATTGTCGATTCGGGAATTCCCATGTTGAATCAGTCGGTATTGCTCAAAGGAGTCAATGACAGTGTGGAAACTCTCGAGGACTTGTGTCAGTCTTTGGTCCGCTTGCGGATAAAACCATACTATCTCTTTCAGGGAGATCTCGCATCGGGGACATCTCATTTTCGAGTGCCTTTGGAAAAAGGTTACAAACTGATGAGTGAACTGAGACAGAGAATATCCGGTCTTGCTCTGCCTGTTTATGCTGTGGATATGCCCGGTGGCGGAGGCAAAATCCCTCTGACGGAAAATTTTTCATTAGGCAAAGATGAAACACATTATTATTTTAAGAATATCGAAGGAAAAGAATATTCCTATCCCAGGGAGAAATAATGGACAAAAATGACTTGAGCTGGACTACCAACAGTGAACGAAAGGAATTGGACTGTCGCATCTTCACAGTGAAAAGCGTCTGGAGAGAAGCTGCAGAAAATAGAAAAGGGCAGTTTACCATTATTGAATCTCCCGATTGGGTTACTATACTTCCCATCGTAAAAAACAGCCGGGGTAATGATTGCTTTCTGACAGTCAGGCAATATCGCCATGGATGTGCCTCTTTGACAAGAGAATTTCCTGCGGGCATGATTGATGATGGAGAAAAACCTCTGGAAGCTGCCATTCGTGAACTCGAGGAGGAAACTGGTTACCATGCCGGTAAAATGACTCAGATCGGCAGCATTAATCCCAATCCGGCATTTATGAGCAATACATCCTACACATTTCTCGCAGAGGATCTGACTCCGAGCGGCAAGCAGAATTTTGACGAACATGAAATGATTGATATGGAACTGGTACCTGTTCAGGAGATCTCCGACCAGATGGGAATGGGAATGTACAATAGTGCCATTACAGTTCAGGCGTGGTTTTGGTACTTAAAGCATAAAGATAAATAAAAGTCAGACAAAAAAATCGGAAACAGACTGGGAGAATATGGGAATATTCATGCTGCTTCCGATTGTAGACAAGGCATTATAGCATAAATCTCTATTCTGTTGCTATCAGCGGTCCATCTCAATTTCAATGAATTGATTTATTTCTATTCCCTGTATATACATATTTTCCAGAACAGCTTTACCATTATTGATCTTAACGGTAATATAGGCATCTTCTCTCGTTCCTCTGCTGTATTTCTGAAAAAGGTCTTCCCCGGCCTGTGAATATTTTTCATTTAGATAGAATCGGTCAAATGGAAATTCTATATGGATATATTCTTCTCCGATGAAATCAATGGCGCATTTTATATAGAGGTCATTTCTGAAGGGATGAATGCTTATCTGATCTAATTGCGCAAATCCATCATCATCAATTTCCAGCAGGACATAAATATCCTGGTTTTCTGAGAAATCATTGTTCTCGATATCATACTTATTTTCCACAACCCCAATATTGAGGTATTTCCCTCTGAAAGCATCGTAGGGGTCGACAGGTTCAACCTGGAATTTCACTATTACGCCTTTATCGAGGATGATTTCTTTCTGAATAATCATTGATAGGGGGACAAACAGTTGTATCACAAATAACAGTATAAATATGATTTTCCTATACTTCATAACCTTTTCCCCAGGTATTTATTGATGACAAGAAATATCGTTCCGAGCAAAATGAAGATAATTCCTTTAACGGTGAAACCGATATCCATATCAAAAAACCTGGTCACAATAATTAGCAGAACAGTGAGCATTCCCAGGTTGATCTGATAGAGATATTTATTTTTCAGTCCTCTTGAAATAATCCATCCACCGAGAAATAAAGTGTACAAATTAAATATTATTGTCTGGGGGATAATTACATCTATTATGGAGCCCAGTAAAAATGAGCATAGAGATAAAATGGAAATAATCAGGAAAGGAAGATGTTCTTTTATTTCAGATTTCTCAATTTTTTTAATCAGAAGATATGATGCGAAAATAAAAAGAAAGATAAGCATGGCATAGTCAATTATCGCAATATTCTCATACCTTCCCGGTTGCCGACTGATATTGTTAAAACCGATCTCTTCCCAGAAAAACTCAAAAGTAAAAATATAGGATAGTATTACGGTACCACTGGTTCCGATGATTTTAAAGGGTTCGCTTTTATAGATCCGGCCAATCAGGTAAAGTGAAATGAGAAGAAGACTGTAAACTAAAATCCAGAGCCCGGGAATTACCTTTTCTAGAGTTATGCCTGTTCCGATTAGCAGATTTATGACCACCAGCCATGAGACGATACTTGTTTTGTTTGAATAACGCTCATTTTTCATCAGCAATATCAATTTGGGAATGACTGCTCCGAGCAGAAGCCAATAATAGGCAGCATGACCGCCTGCTTCCTGAGAAAATCCGCTCCAGAACAATATTCCCGTCAGATATATTGCCAGAGTACCTGTGCTTCCAGTTAGATAATTTAAGGGTAGTATCAGAATCATCCAGATAAACAGAAAATTTTCAAGATTTCCGGGGATCTGGTAAATCTGAGAAATAAGGGCTATTACGGCTCCCACTGCGAGAGATAGAAATAATGAAGATGATTCTATCCATGGTGTATTTTTTTTATGTGACCATGATAAATAGACAAGGATCTGCCCGGAGACAAGTGGAATAAACGCAATTATTGTCTTCAGAATTCGGGGTATTGTATTCCAATTGTATGCAAAGAGAAGAATAATCCCGGAGCCGATCAATAATGCGGCAATGCTGCTGATAATTGTAAGAACAGTGTTTCTGGAAGAACCTGAAGATTGGTTTTCGTAATAGAGTTCAATATTGCGGGCGGTCTCTTCATCTATCACTTTATTTTTAATGAGAAGAGGAAGTTGTTTTCCCAGTGTTTTTACGAAATGATCTTTCATAATGTTTATTTAATTATACTATTTAAAATTCTATTTGGGGTCAATATAATTACCAGTAGCCGGGGATTAGAAGGTTTTAGTTTCTATTGAGCTGTCATAATAGGCAAATCGGCAATAATATATCATCCGGTTGTCTTCATAGACACAGATAGTATCAGTTTCCTTAGTATCGTTAGAGTAATAAACCAGGAGGGTCGGATGAAAATCCCTCTCTCTGACTGATTCCAGGATACTAGCCATATGAGGAAAGTTCTTTTCAATCATGTTAATCTGATCTCTGTCTATTATTAAATTAAGAGCTATGCCTCCGGCGAGTAAGTCCAGCTTATCTTCTTTAAGGATATAGGGGATAATCCTCTTGTTTTCCACAGGATCGATATTGCTGTATTCCTCCATTTCGCCGACTACTCTTTTTGTGTTGTAATCATATACTTTGATTTCTTCAGTTTTTGGAGAGCACGATGTTATCAGACTGATTGTGAGTGAAAGAAGAATGATGAGTTTGTATTTAAACAATAGAATTTCCTTTGATGTAGTTTTTCTCCTAATAATAGGTCGTTTATAATTGAATTATCAAGAGCTGTTCTCTCATTACAGGCCACCTGCGATTCTAAAATGACGTCCTGTCATTTTGCGCTCCAAGTATTCGCGCCGAATCTCTGGATCGAGTCCGCTGAACTGGTTATAATTACAAAAGACTTGCCTAAGCAAGTCTTTAAGTTTTAAGGCGCCGAGCGGACTCGAACCGCTGAATGATAGATTTGCAATCTACTCCCTTAGCCGCTTGGGTACGGCGCCCTGTGCGTTGAAGAATATAGCAGAATGAGATTTTTTTGTCCATAGTTATTCACAAAAAAGAGAAACTTCAATTCTTCAAAACGATGAGATTGAATTATTAACAATGTTTAATATTTATTTAGAAAAAATTTATAGGAAATGCTATGATTCAGATCAATAATAAAATAAGAATAGGAGTTCTTATGGAATATAATTATAAATGTCCAAAGTGTGGAAATGCGCAATATGAAACTGATGAGTTTAGAGCTACCGGAGGTATGTTATCAAAAGTATTTGATGTTCAGAGTAAAAGGTTCACTACTGTCAGCTGTACTCAATGCCGGTATACCGAGCTCTATAAGGCCGATAGCAGTATGATCGGGAATATTTTTGATTTATTTACGAATTGATCTCTTTCAGGTTATCACTAATATGGATTTCCCCGCCTTTCAATATTGATGCAAATCTGGCTGTTGAAGGGAGGAGGCAAATCCTTTTTTCATCCCGAATCAGGCACCCCTCATGACACTTCTTTGAGATTTTGCTGATCTGAATCTCGCAGGAGCCCAGTGCGTATTTCATCTCTTTTATAAGTTCTTTTGTGCTGCCGCTAAGAGTTATATTGGGTACAAATCTGTTTATGCACAATCCTTTTTCCTTATCGCTCTCAAGTCTTTTTATATCTTCTTCACCGAGCAGGGTGATCTGTCGATCTCCCGGACCTCCGTAAGCATCACCTTCAGGTCCAAAATCTTTTATGAGATTTATTGAATCTTTTTGAATGTTCTTTTTTGAAACTTTTATGTGCATTTCTGTTATTTTTTGCATTGAAATTCTCTCTTCTAAGCATGCATTATTTTTTTCTATTGTATATGTTTTGTACATAAAGTGTAAAAGGGAAAACTGTTCTCTGCAATGATTACAGATTGGGATCACTATCGCGATGGTTTGAAAAACCCTATGGAAAAGTACTGGAAATTATAGCTCTGTGCCCCCCATAATTCAGTATGGGTTTTGAATTATCGGGGGTGATTTATGAGTATATTTTTTAAACGGGTTGCTATGCTGGAAGCGGAAATCGAGGCGTTACTCGATGAGATTTCCCAATCGGGTATGATTTTTGTTGCAGCCATAAAAGAATATCTTCAGGGGGATACTGAAAAATTTCTTGGACGGTTGAGTAAAATTATGGATCTCGAATCTGATGTCGATGACAAGAGACGTGAGATCCGCTACAAACTCTATACGCAGATGCTCATTCCCGAATCCAGGGGAGATGTTCTGAGTCTTCTGGAAAATATCGATAATGTTATTGATTCCATTAAAGACGTATTGATCCAGTTTGATATCGAAAAACCCATCATTCCCGATGATCTGCACAAAGATTTTATCGATCTGGCAATAGCTTCAAATGAAGCTGTCAGTTATACGGTTAAAGCCTCCAGATCATTTTTCAAAGAGATCCATCTCATAAATGATTATATAAACAAAACATATTTTTATGAACATGAAGCGGATATTTGTGAATCGACGATCAAGAGAAAAGTGTTTTCATCAGATAAATATGGAGACCTTTCTCACAAAATGCATATTCGGGATTTTGCCGTTCACATAGCCAGCATTTCAGACGAATCGGAAGATGTCTGTGAACGCCTCTCTGTTGCCGCCATTAAACGTACAATTTAGATAGGGAAGTATTTCAACAATATCTCATAGTTTTTATTGACTGATTTTAAAAGTCGGGTTTATTATGAATTGTGTGGTGGTAATACCACCAAGAGGTATTGATGAAAAGATTGAAAGAAAATGTACTTAATGATATTGAGTTTTTAATTTTATCCGGATCCTACAGCGCCGGTGAGAAGCTTCCTGCCGAAAGAGTTCTGGCAGAAAAATTCAATGTTTCCAGGCCTGTTGTCCACGAGTCCCTGCTGATCCTCGAATCAAGAGGATTAATTATACTTAGACCCCGTCATGGTGCAGTCGTCAATGATTTTAGAAGAAGAGGAACACTTGACCTGCTGACATCTCTTTTATGTCATACCGAAGAGGGATTGAATCCCGAAGTACTCGAGAGTCTCTACCGCTTACGATCCATGCTTGAAACTGATGCGGCTCACCTCGCTGCAAAAAATTTGAGTCCTGATAATTTGATTGAATTAAGACAAATCATACTCAAAGATATCGAAGAGACCGATGCAGGTGCTCTGGCGGAAAGAGATTTTTCCATTCATCACATAATTTCAGTTTTTAGCGGAAATGTTGTTTATCCGCTGATCATGAATACTTTGAAACCGGTATATATCGAATTTCTTAAGACCTTTTACAAACGGAGAGGAAATATTGGGGCTATCAGATCTTCACAGTATGAATTACTCAAAGCCTTTGAAGCTGGAGATAGTAGTAAAGCAGCTTCTATAATGAAAGAGCTCAGCTCTTTCGAGATCGATTGAGGTTTTCTGAATGAACAAACTGGATACAGTAATTAAAGCATTGAAGAAACTGGGACTTGATGAATCGGTTAAAGCCGAAACCTGGAGAAAGTCTATCCGCTTAACTGGTTCTGTTGATCAATGGGAACAGAAAGTTAAAGCCGGTTATGCAGCAGCACGCAAGGGATTTAAAGGTGTAATAAACGACATAAGCGTGAAGGGCTTAAAAGAGGAAGTGATTCACACCAGCTCCATTAATGACTCCCGGCTGGATGGCCTCTATTTTGATGTTTTGATAGTCGGAGGCGGGATTATCGGTTGTGCAGCAGCCAGGGAATTATCCCGGTACAATGTATCTATTGCCCTCTTGGAGAAAGAGGAGGATCTCGCTATGCAGACATCAAGTCGCAACGACGGGATGATCCATCCCGGTTTTGCCTCACATAAGGGAACAAAAAAGGCACATTATAATATTCTGGGAAACCGCTTATATACCCAATGGTCGGAAGAACTCGGTTTTGAGCTGAAACGTCCGGGATCACTGATTTTATTCTCTAATAAATGGGAAAAACTGGCTGCTCCTCTATGTACTCTTCGTGCAAAGAAGAATGGCGTTGATGGAAATTACCGCTATATTTCCAGAAAACAGGTGTTTGAGATGGAGCCCAATGTAACAGATGAACAGCACGGGGGATTTTTTCTCCCTTCGGCAGGCATTATTTCACCTTATAAGGCTTCTATAGCCATGGCGGAAAATGCTATTGAAAATGGAGCGGAACTTTTTCTCAACACATATGTTTCTTCTTTTGATATGGATGAAAACAGGATTCACGCAGTGAACACCAATAGGGGAACAGTCCGTTGCGGAGCCCTTATCAATTGTGCCGGAAATTTTGCCGATACTGTTGCCGGTTTTGCTGATGACAGGTTTTTTACGCTACATGGCAGGAAGGGTACAGAATGTATTCTCGACAGCAATACAGGAGTATTGCAGAAAACTATTTTATCCATGCCCAATCTTTTTCTTAGAGACCGCAGAACAAAAGGGGGAGGCGCCGTCCCCTGTATTGAAGGGAATATACTTCTCGGTCCCACCGCGGAGGAGCAGCCATGGAAAGAAGATTTCTCAACAGATCGGGCGACATTTAAACTCCTTCTGAATAGACTTGATCTCAATAAAAAACTGACAAATGCATCTGTAATTACTTATTTTTCAGGAATCAGACCGGCATCGTGGGAAGAGGATTTCATAATAGAACCGTCAGAAACCATCAGGAATCTTGTTCATGCAGCCGCTATTCAGTCTCCGGGAGTTGCATCGGCTCCTGCCATAGCCATTGATGTTGCAAAAATGGCTGTTGATATTTTATCAGAAGAAAAAAAGATTGATTTGAGGTCGGATTTTAATCCGCGGAGAAACGCTTCCTATCACAGAATAACGACTATTGAAGAGCGGGCAGATGCGGTTAAAAAGAATCCTGAATATGGGAATATTATCTGCCGTTGTGAAACCATATCGGAGCAGGAGATCCGTGATGTTCTGAACGGTCCCATTCCCGTTACTTCTTTAGATGCGATAAAGCGAAGAATCCGGGCAGGGGCAGGGCGGTGCCATGGTGGGTTCTGTACTCCCAAAGTCATGGAAATTATATCAGATCATTTATCAGTTTCGATGTTGGAGATCACAAAGAAAGGGGGGCATTCAACTGTTCTCGTAGGTGAGACAAAGGACAACAAGGGAGGCTTTCTTGAATAATTATTATGATGTCATTGTTATCGGTGCGGGACCGGCAGGGATGGCCGCTGCACTGGAGGCAAAAAATAATGGTGTTTCTGTATTAATTATCGAAAGAGAATTCCGGGCCGGAGGCATTCTGAATCAATGCATACACGATGGATTCGGATTGATTAAATTCAAAGAAAAACTGACGGGACCTGAATATGCCGACCGTTATATTTCCAGAATAGAGGAGAGTGGAATTGAGGTTAAGACAAACACCTTCCTCCTGAGTTTGACAGTTGATACTGATAGCCAATTTCTCTATCAACTTGTAAATCCTGAAAATGGAGTCTTTTCATTAAAATCGAGAAGCATAATCCTCTGCACAGGTTGTCGGGAACGCTCTGACCGGCAAATTTTTATCCATGGAGACAGACCTGCGGGAATCTTTACAGCCGGTCAGGCACAGGCATTTATTAATCATTCGGGATATATGCCGGGAAAAGAGGTTGTAATAGTCGGAAGCGGTGATATCGGTCTGATAATGGCCCGTCGCCTGACACTTGAGGGAGCACATGTAGAGGGTGTTTATGAAATCATGGATAAGCCATCGGGGCTGGAAAGAAATATCAGTCAGTGCCTCGATGATTTTTCTATTCCTCTACACCTGAACAGTACTGTTTCCGAAATCATAGGCTCTGAGAGAGTGGAAGCTGTGAAAATTGTTTCAATGGATGAGAATCTCAACCCGGTGGCGGGAACGGAAAAACTGATCCCCTGTGATTCTCTGATTCTCTCGGTGGGATTGATTCCCGAAGTGGATATCCTAAAAGATATCATTGTGGATATGGACATCAATACGGGAGGAGTGAAAACTGACGAATTTATGCACAGCTCTGTAAAAGGTTTGTTCTCCTGCGGCAATGCCCATCATGTCTACGACCTTGTAGATTCTGTGTCGGATAGCGGCGAAATTGCCGGTTCTGCAGCAGCGCGTTTTATATTGGAGAATGTATCATGAAAGAATTGACCTGCATCATCTGTCCTACTGGATGTAAGCTGACGATTGAAGAGAATCAGAGGGATATAACTGTCAGTGGAGGAACATGTAAAAGGGGAGACTCTTATGCCGTTCAGGAAATGACGAATCCCCTTCGCTCACTTCAAAGCACAGTAAAATCAACTGTTCCGGGATACAGAAGGGTTGCTGTTAAAACTTCGGACGTAATCCCTTTAAAGGATATTTTCATTTATATGGATGAGATCAACAAAATTGTTCTTACTGAAAAAAAGAGATGCGGAGAAATTATATACTACGGATTAAATAGTTCTGATGTTAACCTGATTGTAACAGAGAGGATGAATTGATGGAAAAATTACTACTGGCAATTGATTGTGGAACACAGAGTCTCAGAACGATTATTCTGGATAAACGGGGCAATATAATAGCAAAAGCTAAAATAGAATATAAACCCTATTTCAGTCCTAAACCGGGATGGGCAGAACAGGACGGGGATCTTTTCTGGAACTCCCTGATTGAAGGTTGTCGATTACTCAGAGAGAATGATCCCGGGAGTTTTTCACAGATTTCAGCTGTCGGCATAACAGCTCAGAGAAACACTTTCATCAATCTCGATAAAAAGGGAAATCCTCTCAGGCCTTTTATTTCCTGGCTCGACAACAGAAAAGCCTCGCGTCACTGGAAGCCGGGACTTTTGATGAAAATTGTCTATGCTCTGATAGGCATGACCGAAACCATAGCCAAAGTTCAATGTGAGTGTAAGAGCAATTGGCTTAAGCAGAATGAACCTGATACGTGGGAAAAAACCTGGAAATATTTGGGAGTCTCCACTTTTATCAATTACAAACTGACATCTCAGTTCCGCGATTCCATCGCATCAACAATTGGCCACATTCCCATAGATTATAAAAAACTGCGCTGGGCGAAAAAAAATGGTCAGAACAGCAATCTATTTCCCATTGCCAAAGATAAACTCTGGGATTTGGTTTCTCCCGGTGAGGAAATCGGAAAAATTACTGTAGAAGCAGCGGAGACAACCGGTTTGCAGGTAGGGATTCCCGTCATTGGATGCGGAAGCGATAAAGGTTGTGAAACTCTCGGAATGGGTGTGCTCGATGATACAAAAGCATCTCTCAGTTTCGGGACAACAGCTACAGTACAGACTACATCGTCCAAATACAATGAACCCATCAGGTTTATGCCTTCCTATCCCGCTTCCGTTCCGGGGAAATTTAATCCTGAGGTGATGATTTTCCGCGGTTACTGGATGATCCGGTGGTTTAAAGATGAATTCGGTTATGAAGAGAGTGAAAAAGCGAGGAAAACGGGGCAGATTCCCGAAGAACAGCTCAATGCTCTGCTAGATGAAGTCCCTGCGGGTTCACTTGGCCTTCTTGTTCATCCCTTCTGGGGACCGAGCCTGAAGAAACCATTTGAAAAAGGATCCATGATCGGATTCGGCGGTGATCACAAAAGATCCCATATGTATAGAGCTATTCTCGAAGGCCTTGGATACGGTCTGAGAGAGGGATTGGAAAAAATTGAAAAGAAGAGCGGAAAAAGAGTGGAGAAGGTCATGGTTTCCGGAGGAGCAAGCCAAAGTGATCGTATCTGTCAGTTGTCTGCAGACATATTCGGCAGAACGATGGTCAGAGGCAAAACTTATGAAACTTCTGCATTGGGAGCGGCCATCAACATGGCTGTGGGAATCGGTCTTTATCGTTCCTATGAAGAGGCTGTATCGAATATGGTCCACTATGAAGAGAAAGAATTTAATCCCAATAAGGAAAACGTTGAAATATATTCCCGGTTATATCCGATATTCCGGAAAATAAATCCTCTGCTCAATAATATTTTTAACGAGATACAAGCTGCCACAGGATACCCGGAAAAACTCAGTTTATAAAGCTACAGGAGAAAATTTATGAGTCACAATAAAATACAAATGCCCCCATGGAATAATAAAGCCCCCGAACCGGGTAGTTACAGGTCCATCTTTAAATGGGGAGACCCTAATGAATTTAAACATCCTAGCGAGCAGCTCTTTGATCTGATTCGCTCTGAGTTCAATCTGCCGGAAGATCATTTTAAAAGCCCGAAGAATGAAGGTTTTGATAAAGTTGATCTTCCCGATCATTGTGTGGCTCTTGATAAAATTCATATCAATGTTTTAGAAAAAATAGTGGGAAGCGAGAATATTTCTATTAGCGACTATGACAGGCTGAAGTTTTCAACAGGTTATGCCATGGAGGAGATCCTTGAAATGCGCCAGGGTGAAATTCATGAGATATCCGATCTGGTTGTCCACCCTAAAGATAAAGAAGATGTCAGAGCCATTGTTCAATATTGCGACGGGAAGCGAATTCCCATATATGTCTATGGTGGCGGTTCTTCGGTTAACTTCGGACTCAGGCCGGTGAAAGGGGGAATCACTCTGGTTCTCTCAACTCATATGAACAAAGTCATAGAGCTCAATGAAAGTGATAAAACCTGCACAGTCCAGGCGGGGATGCTCGGTCCCGCATATGAATCGGCTCTAAACAACGCAAAGGAACTCTTTGGCACTGAGAGAAATTACTGCTGCGGTCATTATCCTCAGTCTTTTGAATATTCTTCAGTGGGCGGTTGGATTGTCACACTCGGATCGGGACAGCAATCGTCCTATTACGGTGATATTTACGATATTGTAATCGGAGCTGAATATATAACACCCGCCGGAGATATCAAAACTCGGAATTACAGAGCAACAGCAACAGGGCCAAAAGTCAATGACATCATGAAAGGGACTGAGGGTGCATATGGAATTCTCGTTGAAGCGACATGCCGCATATTTTTTCACCAGCCAGAAAATTATAAACCCATGGGTTTTATGTTTAAAACATTCAGCGAGGGAATAGAAGCTGCTAGAGAAATCGCACAGGGAGAATTCGGTTTTCCCGGAGTCATGAGGATATCCGACGGAGAAGAGACCTCTATGGGACTGAAGCTCTACGGGATAGAGGGGACCTGGCTTGGTAAGATGATTGATATGTTCGGATTTAAATCGGGAGACAGAAGTCTGTTTTTAATGCAGCCAGAAGGAGAGAAAGGTTTCGCCCGGAATATGGCAAAGAGAATCCGTAAGATCTGTCGTAAACACGGAGCAATGTATCTTACGGGATATCCTGTGAAGCAGTGGTATCATGGAAGATACCGGGATCCTTATCTCAGAGAAGATCTCGGTGATTACGGACTGATTATCGATACTTTCGAAACGTCTGTAAACTGGAGTAATCTCGATCATCTCCATAAAACAGTTCGCCAATATATCAAAAGCCGTCCTCATACAATGAGTATGTCCCATTCATCTCATTTTTATCCTGAGGGAACTAATCTCTATTTCATATTCTTTACTCATATGGATGATATCCGGGAATACAGAGAATTTCAGAAGGGAATATTCAAAACTATAGTGGAAAATGGCGGATCACTTTCCCATCATCATGGCGTCGGGAGAATGATTGCTCCGTGGATGGAAGCACATCTTGGAAAAAACCAGCTTGAGATTCTGAAAGTACTGAAGAGGCATTTTGATCCCAATAATATTATGAATCCCGGAGGACAGCTGGGACTGGATTACAATGCTGATGACCTCGAGGACTATGAGTGGAGAATAGACTGGAAAGAAAAGAAATGAACTAAGCTTACTGACCAGTCATATAATTTTCGATTTCTGTCATCCCTTCATCAATTGTCAATCTGCCGGTTATGACAAGCCGGTAGATTTTAGGAATAACAAAACGGAATTTATCCCACTGATCATCAGGAGTGAGAAAGAGGGCGTTCTCAAGGTTCTCCATAAGCAGTTCTTTTGCTGTAGAATCTATTAGCAGATTATAAACCATTTTATTGAATGGAAGATATCCGGTCTCGGGATTAATCCTCTGCTGAACGCCGAAATCGGTGAGGTATTTTATCAGAGCCAGCGAATGGCTGATCTGTCTACTGCCCTCAGGTACAGCTAATAGCGTGAAATTCAGTAGAGGAAGAGGGTTTTCTTCACCGAGTTGCGGAAGAGCCCAATCGGGATTAAAAAGAGTGGCAGTTTCCATTTTTCCTAAAATTTCTGACGAAGTATAAACATTGTTTACAGAACCGCTTAAAAAATCTCCATCGGGATCTTCTGATATTCTATATACATTGCCCTTATACAAACTTTTGAGATAAAAAAGACTGTCTTTCAGAGCGCTGTCATACAAATCAAAAGGTATTTCCATAGCGAAACGGTACATTAAAGGGTAAAGTAAATTCAAATCACCGAAGTCGGAAACCAGACGGGAGTTGTCTCCTCCTGAAGATCCGCTCAGATATACCTGGCGACTGATCTTAAAGGGAAGGGCAAGTAAGCGATTAGCCACAGTAAAAGCTTCATAATAAGGTGAATTCTGAATAGCTCCATGAGGAAGTTCTGTCAATAAAGGATTGAGAGTATTCAGTTTGTCCTGTTTGAAAATCACCAGATCGGGAATATTTATATCGTTGAATATGCTGTATTCGAGAAGACTGTTTATATTTTTTTCAACGCGGTATTCAATAATTATATTGTGAATATTGGCGAAAAGATCAATCTCCTTTTTCAGAGCACGATCTTCCTCATCAAACCAGACAACCAGTTTTCGTGGTTTCGGGGCAACCCCTTTTATTTCAAGAACTTCCGGCAGATTGATCTCGCCAATTGTATCACTTGTCAATTTCATCTGCTCATCTTCTTCAGAAATGAAGAGAGTATCATCTAGCTCCATTTCCAGAATAAAACTGTCGGAAATAAATCTGAAAGAATGGATTTCATCCATTACGGGAAGTATTTCATAGAGAGCTATACCTCTCTGTCCAGAATCCGGTTTAGCATAGGATAGATCCCGGAGATTCTCGGCATTGTAGTTCCTGTATAAACTTCCGTTTAACCATATTTCAAGAGAAAATAACTGTGATGTACAAAACATTAATAAAAGAAAGATTATTCGGTTCATATTTAAAGATTGTAACTGGTCATTCTTTAATTCGCAAGGATATGAAAT